>OLNC01000418.1_pt1 | contig 43665 bp, 51 predicted proteins | sample 1672011 | NCBI WGS metagenome assembly OLNC01 (sample SAMEA3136636, study PRJEB25190) | human gut metagenome | biome: human gut; feature: human-associated habitat; material: faeces | place: Austria | collected 2013
GAATCACCAAGGGACATCAGGAATTTCTTAAATTCATGCTCTGTCTCCTCGGACATCGGCTGGTTCAGAAGAATAATAAACTCTGTACAATAACCAAATTTAATATCAGCCTCTGTCTGTGCATCGATCTTAGTCACAGCAGGACCTTTTGCCTTGTCAAACTGTGTATAATCAATCTCTTTGCCAAGGAAACCATCATATGCACCATGGTATACTTCCAGAAGTCCCTGTCCACCGGAATCCACTACTCCTGCTTCTTTCAGAACCGGCAGCATCTCCGGTGTCTTTGCCAGAGTTTCCTCCGCATGAGCGATCACGCTCTGGAAAAATGTATCCAGATCCTCTGCTGTCTCCGCAAGCTCTACAGCCTTGGCAGCAGCCTCTCTTGCAACAGTAAGGATTGTTCCTTCCTTCGGTTTCATGACTGCCTTATATGCAGTCTCCACACCTTTCTCCATGGCTGCCGCGATATCAATGGCATCCAGTTCCTTACTGTTCTTAACACTTCTGGTAAAACCACGCAGAAGCTGAGAAAGAATAACACCTGAGTTACCTCTTGCACCGCGCAGAGAACCGGAAGAAATCGCCTTGGCCAGTGACTCCATGTCAGGCTCTCCCAGAGAACCTACTTCTGCTGCTGCTGCCATGATCGTCATTGTCATATTGGTTCCTGTATCTCCATCCGGTACCGGAAATACGTTCAGTTCGTTGATCCATTCTTTTTTAGCTTCCAGATTCTTGGCTCCTGCAAGAAACATCCTGGAAAGTATTCTGGCATCTATGGTTTTGTTATTCACCACAAGTTCCTCCTCTATCCTAATCAATTGCGCGTACACCTTCTACATAAATATCGATCTTATCGATCTCCATTCCTGTAAAGGCCTCGACTTTATATTTGACATTGCTGACAAGGTTGTCTGCAATTGTACTTATATTCACGCCATATGCCACAATAACATGGAAATTCAGGCGGATTTTATTGTCCTCTGTAATTCTGACGCTGATGCCATGTTTCAGGCTGTTCTTTCCAAGAAGCTTTACCAGTCCGTCCTTCATACTGACTGCAGCCATGCCTACGATACCAAAACATTCTACAGCAACGCTTCCTGCGTAGGTTGCGATTACATCTGTGTCAATTATGATCTGACCTAATCCGGAATCTATACGTCCATTCATATGGTTACCTCCAATGCTCATTATTGTATGTAAGTGTATTATAACCTCTTTTCACAGAAAAAGAAATATAATTTTTGATATTTTGCCTTTTGGCGTCTGAGCCGCATATTTTCGGGCTTTTCGGGTTATCCTACCCTGTTGCCAACTGTTGCCAAGAAAATTTCATTTTTCTGACCTGTCTGGCGGTCAATGTTTTCTACACGCGGTCTGTAGTAGTGCTGCTGTGTCGTAATTACGCTGCTGTGGCCTAAATCGCGGCTGACGTCACTTATCGGGATTCCTCCATCAATGAGTGTTGTTGCATATGTACGCCTACACGCATGACTGCTGCGGTATGTGATTCCTATGGCCTCGCAAAATGTCTTAATTCTTACGTCAATATGCGGTTGGTCCATCGGGCGCCCGTTACGTCCTACAACAATGAAATCGTTTAAAACGCCGGCGGCTTCGCTTCTGCGACGAATCTCCTTTAACCAATACAGCGCTGTGTCTGTCAGATGCAGTGTCCGGCGGCTGCTGATACTCTTTGCGTTATGCATTTCGAATTTCTTCTCCTCGGTGTCCGGGTCGTGATAGCTTACACGGTTCTTGCTGATTGTCAGAGTTTTCTTTTCAAAATCTACGTCACTCCATTTTGCAGCCAGCAATTCGCCTACACGGCAGCCGGTGTAATTTAGCAGCATAATTAACGCAGAGTGCCTGTATTTTTTCCTCTCATTCCATAACCGTTCTGACTCGCTCCATATCGTAGACAGTTCTTCATCCGTCCAGGCGTCCTGACTATGTTTCTTCTGTCCTTTGCATATATTCGGGTTGATTTTGACCTTATGTAGCGGGTTTTCTTCCAGGTAGTCGTGTACTACGCCGTAATATAATACCGATGACGTTATGCGTCTGATGAATTTTATTGTTCCATATGCCAAGTTTTTGTGGTATAATGTCTTTATAAAGTCTTGGCATTCAGGCAGCTTTACATCCCCTAATTGTAATTGCCCGAATGCTGTTTCTTTTATGTGGTTTTTGTATACGTTTCTATATGCGTCAAGCGTCGTATTTGTAACGGCGCCGCGGCGTGACTGCAGCCATTCTGCAAACAATTCTGATACGGTCTTTGCCTTTTTGGCCTCTCCCGTAACATATTCATAAACTATTTTCTGATAATTGTTGATACATTCCGCCTCTGTCTTTCCTACTATCTGGCGGCGTTTCCCGTCCTGAGAGTACCTGCGCGGCAGACAGCATACGTATTTTGTCTCGCTGCGTTTCGTTATTTTTGGCGTCTCTATACCTTTATTCATTAGAACCTCCTGCCTCTTACAGGCTTCGGCTCTCTCTATATCCTCAATGCTGATTATACCACATTTTACCAGTTCTTGCATCGTCATTTCCATAAAATACGCCCTCCAAATTTTTATTTGAAGTCAATATTCTTGATTTTTCGGTTAGTCTTAACTAACAAAATGTGTTTTTTCTGTGATTTTTTTTCGGCATAAAGAAAGAGACAGCGTTTCCGCTGTCCCTTGAACGTTAAACGTGTTAATCTTAATCAGACTCGCTTTATGTATTTTGCAGATACGAACCCGTAATACTTGCCGGCGATTCTGACATAGTACCAGCCAGAGCCGTCAGACGCCTTGACCGTGTCGCATACATCAACGAGGTTACCTTTTAATAGTTTCGGATACGCCTTGATTTTGGAGTTCTCAGTCCCGGCCCAGGTTCTGACGTTCAATTCTGATGCGGTGACTTTTCCTACGAACTGAGGAACTTTGCTCAGGTCTGTTCTGGCATTCGCATTTGTATCTGTATTGCCCGTTGTCACAATTTCATATGCCGGGCGGAAAAATTTTGCGTTCAGTGATGAAATACGATATGTTTTTTTAGCAACTCCGCCACCATTGGCGATTACTGAGGAGCCGCCGCTGGTGTTACCCTCAATTGTCGTCATGATACCGGATTTCACATTTACAACATAACCTGTATGGTAGTATTCTCTCCCGTTGTAGAACAGCACGATATCCCCGGCCTGCGGGGTATCATATAACTGTCCTTTTGCTGCCGCCAGATTTGCCATTGTCTGGCAATTGATGAAAAATTTTTGTAATAACAATTTTTGCATGATTTTTAATCCAAACGCGATGTAAAAAATCCACGCAATGAATGCCGCGCACCAATAACCGCCCTGATAATCGCCGAGACCTAATTTCTCCATATCTCGCCAATATTTTGTAAAGTTGTTGCTTCCGGCATTCGCGGTTTTGCTGTCGAGGTTAGATGCTGATTTTTTCTCCAGATAACCAATTTCACCCTCGGCAATTTTTGTAATTTTAGTAATTGCCTGTTTTTTTGTCATGCTTTCCTCCTCCTGTGTATCATACTGTGTCAGATTGTATTGCTTGATAATCTCCATGTTACTCGATACGTAATCAGAGGCTGTCGCATACCCGTCGTTTTTGATTGTCTCCAAGTATGCTTTCTGGTCTGTAATGCCTCGCAGGTTCTGATATCTGGCCAGCTGTATAAACTCAAAATACCCCCTAACACCCTCCTCCATGCTATCATACACACGGAAATTGTCTCTAATTGTCGTTAGCGTTCCGGGCTTGTATTCCTCATTAGTCGTCATATTGACGCTCTTTCCAGTCCATAATGTTCCACATTTTAATCCGAAATAGTTGTGATACTTGGAGGCCAGGGTGGATTTTCCCCAGCCGCTTTCCAGTATCGCCTGAGCGATAATTGGACTCTGAACACTGATTCCGTATTTTGGAGCGTATTCTTTCACATACCCGGCAATCTTGTCGATGAATCGCTTTTTCGTCATACCTCGCTTGCCTCCTCCGTTGTATCTCCGGAATTGTTTTTCGCATCGACTAAACCCTCTCCGACTACATAACCAACAACCTGCGCGCCCGCCATGATTATCGCCGCAATCTGTGCAGCTTCGTTTTCAGTCAGTCCTAATGCTACTGCAATCAGTGATACGAACGCGCATATACTCATCCATAATTTTCGTGAGGTTAATTTTCTGATGATTGCGTCTTTAGTGTTCTCCTTTTTCATACTCTCAATCCTCCTCTATATATTTTTCACCGGTAATCAACTCGTATTCTGCCGGTGTAATCCATTTCGCCTTCACGGCATTTTTTACTCTCGCCTCGCTCCAGAGCCCGCGGTCATAAAAATTTTTGACTTTTGCATAATTTTTACTCATTGCTTACACCTCCAGGTCTGTGTTGGTCATCATCGCCAAATATTCAATGTCTGCGCTGTTTTTGGCTGTTTTTTCTGTAACCTGCCTCAGCTGTTCCTCGGTGGTGGCTGATTCGGTTTCAATGAGAGTATCTGTTTCGGTATACTCTCTGCCGCTGCCTAGCGGGTCAATCGCCTCGGCATAGTGGACGCCGTTTCTTTCTATATAAAAGCCGGCATCGGAATACGTTTTTGTGAAATTTTTGTCGTTTAATGTTACTGTCTCTGAAATAATCATGATAACAAAACCTCCTAAAAAAATATTTATACTCCTTTTATATTGTCTGCATATGCAGTCCAGTTAGTCGCCGCTTTCCACGTGTCCGCTAATGCGGCCGGAACCAAGATTTCAACGTCTTTCGGAACATTACTCAATGCTGTAAATGACGCCAATGAAGGTACTGCCGTGTTGTTAGTGAAATCTAATTTCTTTAATGCGTAACAGTTTTGGAAGGCGGCTCCATCAATCTTTGTGATATTGCCGCTGAATACAACCTCTACTAAGGAATAGCATCCGGCAAAATCGTTGCTGCCTACTGCCGTATACTTTGACGGGTATGCCGCGCGTCTTAAATTGAGGCATTTATTGAACGCGCTTGCTGTGCCGTATGCGGTGCCTCCGCCGCCAAATGTCGCTCGGGCAAGGCCGCTGTTTTTCGTCGCGAAATTGTAAACGAAGGCGGTATGTGGATTTGAGAACCACGTCAATTTGCGGCAGTCATTAAAGCACTCGGCCTTAATCGACGTTACAGTATTCGGGATATTTATGCTCTCTAAATTCTGGCAACCGTAAAATGCCTCCTCTCCAATCATATCAATGTTATCTCCGAGCTCTGCTTTAATTAATGAATTTGTATAGAGGTTGCTCGCATATACGCTGCCGTCAGGGTTAACCCCGGCACCAGACAACAACTGCTTTGCGGTTCCGTATCTGATGCCAATAGCGGTTTTGTTCTTAATAGTGAGAGTTATAACGTAATTCCCGGCGCTTTCGTATGTATGAGACAGACTGAACCCCATAGTGCTGGCTGATGTCTCCGCCGCGCTTCCGTCTCCCCAATTAACGCTGATATCTTCGGCTTTTGCCTGATATAGATTCAACGTAAGGTCTTTTCTCGCTCTATTATCTATCTTTACATAGAGGCGCGTTTTTCCGTCATCAGTAGTATACAGAGCCCCAATATCGGCGGCTTTCGCCTTTTTTACTTCGTCAATCGTCCAGTTCCACTCCTGGAAAACCAAGCCGTCTCTCGCCGGCGGCGTCGGCAGCTCTGTCAGCGCCGCCGCCTCCTCTGCCGTATAACTAAACAATCGGCGGCCGTCGTAGTCGTAAAAGTTGATGTCCTTTTCAACCGGCTCCTCTACTACCACCGGGGCGCTGCCTCCTCCCGTCTCTATGCCGTCAATCGCTGACACAAAGCCAGCGGGGAATGTCATTTTTTCTGTTGTTTTTGCCTTTTTTCTTATGGAATCGGCAATGCTCTGTAATGAATCATTATTGACTGTATACATTTAGAACTGCACCCCCTCTGCTGCCGGTATAGAGATATCAACCTGCGCGCTACCGTCATAACTGTATGACTGCCCGCCAATGTTTAGATTGAGAGCTTTATTTGCCGCCGGTTCCGGAATCTCTATAGAAACGGGGCTTTTTCCGTCATAGCTGTACGTTTTGCCGCCTGCTTTAATAGAAAGCGCCTGCAGTTCTGCTGCTGCCGGAATCTCTAATGTGACCGGCTCCGCGCCGGTGTATGTGTATGTGGTCTCTCCAATTGTGATTTGTAACGGCTGACCGGCTGCCGCGCCGCCTCCGGTTGTGATTGGTATAGAGACGGCGCTTTTTCCGTCATATACGTATTCTGTGCCGTTAACTGTGATTGTTAATTTTTTCAGGGATACAGTTCCGCCAGAACCTGAGCCGCCGCCTGATAAGAACTCTTCTATGACATCGGCAATATTTACAACGCTTCCGTCTTCCTTAACAAAACGCCCTGACTTCGGCGCCATCATATCAATATTGACTCTTTCGCCGGTGTCTGTTCCGCCTATGAGGTCGGCCAGATTCACGGTCTCGCCGTTTTCTTTAACCATTCTTCCTGTCTGTGGTGTCATTTGTAACACCTCCTGCTTTTTATTTTTAGTATGCTTTTTTCGTGTATTTTTTAAGAGCCCGGCTGACGTAGAGCCGGCCGGGCTTAGTTATTCATGTAAGATGTGCTGTATACCTGCCTCTGTTATCAACCGCTGCTGCCGCTGCCGTGTTCGCTCTATGTCATCTAATGCCGCATGCATATCGCCGTTGCAGTGTGCATCGGGGATGCGTTGCACCGCTCGGGCGGTCGCCTCTGACAGCCTGATTGAGCCGTTTACGCTGTCCAGGATGATTACCTGCAGCCGCTCCTGCTGCTTCGCCTTTTCCTCGGCTCTTTCTTCATTTTTGGTGATTCTACGCTGTAGTAGCCAGAAACAAAACGCAATTACTGCTGAGGGGATTGCCGCCGCGGTCAGGATGATTTTTAATGCCTCCATTTTAAGCCTCCGTGTTGTTTAAGTTAATCTTAATTAACTTATAATTTTTTGCCTTTCCTCCTTCTTTGGTGGGGAATGAATTAACGCTCTCTATAATCGTATATAGTATGCCAGTTTCGCGGTCTACATAGTAGCCGCCGGCTGATGCAAAATTGATATTATATTTGCCATACTCGTCGGTTGGCAGCGGTATTTTAGTGCTGTCTGCCGGCAGCATCGGGTCGGCGCTGTAATAGATAGCTGAACCGCATACCGCATAATATCGGCCGTTATAATAGAAAACACACTCGGGCTCGGTTCCAATGCCGCACTCGGCAGAGACGTTACTGTCTAAATTCAACGCGTTCAGGCGTGAGACCCCGCTTCGCAGCGCATAATAAAAGAGCGCGTTATGCACCTTGTAGTAATGTCTCGGGTTCTCGCTGCCTGATACTGACCCGCCCGTATAGTATGGATATGACAGCAGACGCTGGCGGGCAGTGAAAAACTGCTGCACCTTTTCGCCGGTTAACGTCCTTTCGGTGATATATCCAGACGCCCTCCTGTTGCTGTTACTCATAATAATGTCTTCGGCGCAAATCAGACTGTCGCCGCATACTGACAGTACTACATAACCCGCATCGGTGATGAGTTTGCCGTCCTTTACATAACATAAAGGGCCAAATTTTTCAGCACCGGCGGGGGCTCCAAGCTGTCTTGACAGAGGCAGAATGCCGCTGCCGCCGGGGCTGGCAATTGTTGTTTTGTATGCTCTTAAATATTCCGGAATGCTGTTATAGTAACCGCTCCACTGGCTGTTTGTATCGGTTAGATTGAGGGTGCTTCGCGTCAGGACATTTTCAGCTGCTCCCGCTGTATAGAGGAAATCATCCAAATCTCTCGCATACACCGTGCCCTCGGTAGATGATATCGTATATGCGGGGGTGTCATTGTATACAAAGCCGCCGGTCTCATACTCACTGAGTAAGTTGGTTATGTTAAACTCTGAAACTTTTTGGCCGGTTTTTTCATAGATAGCTCTTGACGTCTGGCTTAGATATGCCGGAACAATCAGCCCGCGGCGCGTAAATCTGCAGCTGGCAAAAGTAATATCGGCGAAAAGCTCTTGCTTATCTTTTCTCTTCCATATAAGCTTGCTGCCGGCATAAATTTCTTGAATGCTTTCGTCGGCTGGCTCTACTACCTGGCCATTGATTTTTATTTCGTATGTATAACTCATGAACTGCTCACCTCCCCTCTGACGTAAAATATCGTATCGCTCCTTTTTTCATCGCTGGACAGGTTCTTGTAATCATCGGCTGAAATTGCTCTAACCGCTTTTAGTTTAGTCAGGCTGCTGCCGTCTACTATAAACGGCAGATTTTTAGACACCTGATTTGCCAGCGCGTTCGCGCTCTGTATACCCGCCTCGTATTCAGGTACAACAGCGTTATACGGCTCATTTTCGGCGCTGTAATCTGCAATAATGTATGTTGGACTCATAATCGTAATCGTACGCTGCATGATATATGATGAGACCACATTGCTCCAGCCTGTCTCTTTATTGAACCGGTTTACCAGAATCTGGCTCCCCATCGGTATAGTCGGGTCGGCGCCGTGAGCCCGTATAGAGTACTGCTGCTGTGAAAATGTCTCGCCATTGGTGAGGCATAATCTCTTTGTGTCAAAGAGCCCCGCCGGCATATTTGCCGCGCTGTATTTACTGCTCGGAGCGCCGTAAGGGTCGCACTCATAGCATTCTTCAACCCATGATGCGTTTCCTAAAATCGGGCTTTTGATTGTATATATGTTATTGTAATAGTCATCTTCCGGCGTTGTCTCGCCCGTAGTGTAAAATAGATTCGTCCTCGGCTCTGACGTGAACAGCCTCGGCATCCATATATGCCCGGCAGAATATTTCAACTCATCCGGGCTCCATGTATTGAGGCAGTAATAGTTCTGTGTCTTTACACTGTCCTCAACCTCTACATATTGCAGAGCGCCGTCTCCGTCTATCATCGCGAAACGCTGCATCAATAGAGCAAAATTCTTTATCATATTTACCCCGTTTTGCTGCGTAATGTCCGCGTTGTCCGGGTACCACATAGAGGACAGCCAATCCGGGTGGATACACGCCCCGAATCCCAATTGCGTCTCTATCATAGTCAGAACGTCATTCCAGGACGCGTGCTGCCCGCCGCTTTTATACGTCTCTATCAGTGATTTAAGCCAGGGTGAAATCGGCACATTTCGCATTCTGTAAAATCTATCATACGCGGTGATTTTCCAGTTGCCAGGCGTTCTGGTCGGCTCGGCGCTCTCCACGTAGCCGGTGAAAAGGGTAACCTTTTTTTCGTCCAATCTTTGTTTTAATTTTCCTTCTTCGTAGATAGTCGGGACTAACTGCAATTGGATTTTGCCGTCGGGCGCGTTATCTATGAGGTCGGAGGAGCAGCACTCAAATTGCAATTGGGAGGAATTCGCCCCGCCCCATAAGAAGAAATTTTCGCTGCATAATGTCTGCTTCAGCTTGATACTGCCGCGGATTATGGTGTAGACCGTAAGAGGTTCAAATTTGTTGTCCGGGGACGTTATGAAAATCAATAGTGGGTTGTTCTTGATATAATCCGGGGAAAAAAGTTCATTATGATATGTTTTCAGCGGGTCATACTCTTTCGTGATTTTTGTATTTGCTTTATAGCTCAATGGGGGTCACCTCCACAAATTCAAATGTGACGGGCTTGTAGTATACATGTGACTCATCCGCGCCGCATATAACGTATTTTATATCTGACAGCGTGAAATCTTTCGTTGTAACGTATCCGCCGCTCCGCGGGTCGTAGAATTTTACGCTGTATGCGTTGACGTTATTGCCGTAACCGGTCTGCCGCGCGGCATCCAGCGCAGCGTGTATGATTGCAATATCCTCATCATCCAGCATGACCTCCTCCGGGGTATCAAATGACACCGTTACCTGCTGCGTGTATGCATAGACTACGTGGCGGTTGCCATCGTAATCTTTGAATTCGTCTATGACCTCGCGGGCGGGGCTTACGCTGTATGACTCGTATCTCATATAATCATACGGAACCGCCCAGTCTCCAATCTTTACTAACCATCCTTCATAAGCCATCTTCCATCACCTCCGGCTGCCTGTGATTTTGTTATATTCTCGTATCTGTTTCGTTGATGCCATATGCACCTCGTCGGAATCAATATAGTTGTGTGTTTCAACGTTAATATTGATTCTATCCAAAATATTATTAGCGCTCTCTTTCGCTGCATCCGCGCGGGTTTGCAGGCTCTGTATCATACCGCCGGCCGCTCCGTGGCTGGTGTCCATCTGGTTTCGCTGATTGTAGTTGTTCTGTAGTACAACCTGCATTGCCTCGTTGATGTCTCCGCTGATAGAGCCGTTAGCAATCGCGGCTGTCGCCTCCTGTATAGCATCAAACAGACCCTGTGTAGTCTCTATGCCAAATTCATGCCATGCATCGTATCCGTCGGAAACACCGGCCATAATGCCCTCGGTATAATCAGTCATCAACTGCTTCACGTTGTCATTCGCCCCTTGTACGTATGAGTTATACTCATCAAACGCGCTCTGAAATTGTTTCAGCTCGGCATCAGATGCCAGCGCCAGAGAGTGGACATAATTTAGGCCGGCCTGCCCCTGACTCGTGAGATAATTGATGAAATCACTAGACACGCCCTTTTTTTGCAGCAAATCTAACTCCTGAGTGTAATTACGCATAGAGCCTAACACCCAGCTCATATTTTTCCTCATCTCGTCTCTATTAGTCGTCGTGTATGCCTCAACCAGGCTTGAACGGTCACCAAACAGCGAAAATGAAGAGAGATTATTTTGCATCTGGTTTTGGAAATCTTTCACCTCTGCCGCGGCTGCTGCCAGGTTATCCCTGATGCGGTCTGACGGGTCGGCAGCCGCCATCTCGTCCATTTTTTCAATGTATGTATTAACTGCATCCCTGACTGTATCGGTCATCTCGTCTGTCGCATCGCTTACCTCTCCAATAGCGCTTGTTGTTCTATCGGCGTTCTCCTCGGCGGCGTCTGCTGCCTCGTCCATGCTCACTATCCACTGCCCGTTTTCGTCCTGTACTACGTCAAGAGTGTCTGCAAGCTCCGGGAACATTTTCTCATATTCCTTAACCTGTTTTTTTGCCGCCTCGTATGATTCAGCGGCATCATCGGCCGCCTTTTTGGTTTTCAGAACCTCGTCCGCGGCACCTAAACCGTGAAAGAGCTTTTCATACCAGCCAATCTTGTCTCCGGCTTTATATTTCAGCCAATCAAGAGGCGTGAGGAGATTTTCCTTCATAGCCTCGCCCTGCTCCTTGCTGACCTCAGCGTATGCAGATTTAGCCTCTCTCATAGCAATTTCACTATCGGCCATCAGCTGTTGATACGCGTTACGCCTCTCTATGATGACCTGCGCCAGCACCTGACTATACTCGGTTGTCATAATTTTTCGTAAGTTTTTAAATTCATCATCTGACAGCCCTAAAAGTCTTCCAGTATCATCAATATAATCATTCAGCTCTGGTATGCTGCCTGACAGCGCCTTGATAGCCGTATTTAGCTGATATGTTTCATACTCGGTGAGGCTCTGCTTTTCTCTTGCGCTATCTATGATATCCAAATATTTCAGCATCTCATTGTAGTTATCCAAGCCAGCGGCGCTCTTAGCATCTGCTGCATCCATACTGTCCTGTATGCGCTGAGTCTCTGAAATTACAGAGTCTGCATACCTCGTGATTTCAGTAACCTGCGGGGAAATCGCGTCCGTCACGTCATTAACCGCATCTGTTACAGCCTGAACAGCCCCGCGAATCGGCCCTTTTATGTACTCGTATGCGGCATCGCCAAGGCCCTCGGTGGCAGACTCGAGGCCTAAAATATCGCCTCCCAAATTATTGGAGATAGTCTCTGACATGCTTTGAGCCGCGCCATCACAGTTTTTCAGCTTTTCGGTATAGTCCTCAAAACTCTGCCCGTTCTGCTTTGCGGCATCGCCTAGACCCTGCATAACAGATAAAAAGCCGGTGTATTGGTTCTGTCCGGCAATCACTTTCGCCAGATTCGCCTGTTCCTCGGTTGTCAATTTAGACATCGCCTCGGCGATTCCGGTCAGTATAGAGGTCAAGCTCTTCATATTGCCGTTGTTGTCGTAGATGTTGACACCGTATTTTTTCAGCTCATCGGCACAGTTTTTGGTATTCGTGCCGATTCTGACGAGCAGGGTATTGAGGGAGGTACCTGCTTCTGCCCCCTTGACGCCCACATTGGACATCGTCATTAAGGCGGCGGTGGTTTCCTCTACTGAATAACCAAACTGCCCTGCGGTGGATGCAACATTTTTGTAAGCCTCTCCTAACTGTGCGGTATCGGTATTGGATTTACTCATCGCCGTCGCCATTACGTCAACAAAATGTCCGGCGTCCTTTGCAGACAGACCAAATGCTGATATATAGTCTGTAACTATATCTGACGCCTCTCCTAAATCCATCTCGGAAGCCTTTGCCAGGTTCAGGACGCCTGAAATGCTGGACAACATCTGTGAGGTATCAAACCCCGCAAGAGCCATGTATGAAAACGCCTCGGCAACCTCGGAGGCAGAGAACGACGTGTTCCGACCTAATTCCGCGGCTTTATCTTTCAGAGCCTCTAAATCCGCTCCCGTGGCGCCCGACAATGCCTCAACTTTGGACATAGCGCCCTCAAATTCCTTACCAACCTCTACGGCATAGCTGGCGGCCTCTCTCAGTTTATCTACTACAACCGAAAGCGCGCTCGTAGCGAAATTTGCTCCAAGAACGCCTCTCATTGTGTCAATAGCAGAGCCTGCAGAACCCGCCGCATTCCCTGTCTCTTTTACGGCCTGCCCGTATTCGTCCAGACTATGCGCCGCGCCGTCCGCGCTGGCTTTAGCCTCTTCTATGTATGCCGCATATTGCTGAACGGCGTCCTTGGACTCCTGCTCCTCGGTTTTAGCATCGGCCAGAGCCCTTTTAAATCTATTGGTTCGGGTTTCGGCCTTTTCAACTTGTGCCGCATATGCGTCATACATCGCCTGAGCCTCATCGGCTCTTTTGGACTGCTCCTCTAATGCCTCGGCTGATGCAGTGCCGCTCTCTTTCATCTCTTTCAGCTCTCTTGATGCCTGTTCATATGAATCCAGCATCTCCAGCATCGCATCCTTAGCCCTATTTTCGGCCTGTTTTGATTTCTCGTATGCCTGGCTCATACGCTCCACCTGTGCGGCGGCGGTTTTCTGAATCTCTGCATACTTATTCTGCATTTCGGTCAGGGCTTCCAGGCCGTTCGCATTGCCTTTATAATTGGCTTGAATCGTCTTCAATTCGGCCCTCATCGCGCTAATGCTGCTCCGGCAGGTCTGGATTGATGCCTTAAATGACGCCTCCCCCTCCAGTCTAATGAGGGCGCCGATTTGGCTTTTTCCCATCTGCTCCACCTCCTAGTGTTTTCATAATGCTCTCTATCTGTCTCGGCTCGGTAAATAAAGCCTGCCGCATTTTCATGTTGTAAATCTTTTTGTATTCTTCAAAATAATCGCTCCACTGGCCATAAGTCATCCGCCACGCCTCCCGTGCTGTAAAACCCATCTGCATAGACCAGAGCAGAATAAACTCAAAGTCAAGCTTCGGGTTCTCTTCCACATTTATTTTTGGGTCGTTTCGGCGGGCGGCTGCTGTTTTGGGGCTCTCATACTCCTCCAGAACTCGTCAAAAAGGATGTGAGCCACATCGCTAATTGTGTCATCACAATGACGGGAAATATGACTCGCGGTCAGGTTTTTTATCTCCCCGACGTTGTGATTATCGTTATAATAGTCAATGCCCTCATTGACAAAAAGCGGCAATGCAAGAAATAGTGTTTTCGCATCTGGCAGCAGGTCTGCCGGGCTGCCGGTATTTGAGTAAACGCGAATTAACTTTTCAGAAAAATCAAACGGCGTCAGGCCGGCTTCTTCCTGGATTTTGCTTAAAACCTCCAGAGTGCAACGAATCGGATACTCCTCGCCGTCAATCTTAATTGTGTTTTTTCTTTTTTCGGGCTCTTTTTTTTCGTTTTTCTGTTCTTCGTTTTTTTCTTCGTTCTTCTGTTCTTCGTTTTTTTCTTCGTTCTTGGTCATCGTATAACCTCCATATATAGAAAAGGGCGGCGGAACAATCCGCCGCCTCTCGGTATCATTTTTTCTTTATGCTGCAACTTCTGTAATGCATGCCTTTTCTTTTAGCCAAGCCAAGGCTTCGTCCTCAGTGTCAAACTGCTGAACGGTTTTCCATGCTTTATCTTTAGCTCCAACGGCCGTTCCGTTAAATTTCTGGCTGTTGAATGTGATATTCTCGCCTCTGGTAGTAAAGCCGTCTTCGCCCTCGGCAAATTTGACTTTATGAATCCAACACGCAGTATATGTGTCTGTATCGTCATCTATCGCCTCGCAGCCAATGAATCCATAGCCGCAATAAGGAGGCTTGTCGTCTGTTTTGCAAACCATAGACTTTTTGCTCGTGTCTACGGTATGACCGTACATCATAGCTGCTGCTGCCAGTGGAATAGTGCCGACTTCGCCGGTCACATCGGCTTGTTTAAACGCCTTTCTCTGGATACCCAGCTTATTATCCAGATACATAGTACCCTCGGAATAAGCCGGCGTTACTGATGTACCTACGGCTTCAAGAACGAAACCGTTCTTATATTTATCTGTTGCCGCATCATACTCTGCAACAATTACATTTGATACTCCATAGTATGCCATTTTTTTTCACCTCACATTTTAATCTCTGCAGTAAACTGCAAAATAGTCTCTTCGTCATTATTGTTGACTACTACAACGCTCGGCTCGGTAAAGCCGGCATTAATAAAAAGGTCTATAATTTCGAACATCTTGTCCTGATATGACCGGTTTATCGGCTGTATGTAGTCAAAACGCACCCGGGCAATATGTGCCTGTGCCCTGTTATTTGCAAAATTAGTCCCGGTGATATCCGCCATCTTATACACGGCGAACGTATCAGCCGGGCCAATGTATTTATCGGTGGAATACGGAATACCAAGACTTTCTGCAATATTTTTTAATTTTTCAAGGGGTCTTACCATTATTCCGTCCTCCTACCAAATCTTTTCAAGCTCTTTATTGAATGCGTCCTGCATCGCCTGTACGACGGCCTTTTCACACTGTGAAATCGCCTTTCCAATTACATCATCGGCCGGAATTACATACTCCCGGATGATTTTTCCGCTCTTGGTTTTTCTTTTTCTGATATATTCTCTGTTAATCAAATATACCATCTTTTCTGGGTTAGATTTCTCTCCGGGGCTCTCGTTACCGCTGGTGGCTCTGTATGCCAGATACCACTGCCCGGCGGCGTTCTGCTGCGCCCCGGTAGACTGCAGGCTTTGTTGTAATTTGCCCGGATGCCGGGTCATCTCGGCATCAAGGGCAGCCTTTATAATCGGTTCAGCGGCTAGCAGCAGGGTTTCTGACATCTTGGTTCTGTTAGTGTCATTTAACTTCTTCAATAATTCGTCATAACCTGACAGAGTTAACGTGATTCCGCTCCGTTCGTCCTTTAAAATCGCCAAGACATCACACCTCCATCGGATAACCGCTGCCCGGCTCTCTACGTGTACAGTCAAGAGCAAAACCGCCGGATGACACCGTTGACTGCTTTATGTCATACAGCTGACCGTCAGCATCATCAATCAGTAGAGATTGCCCCTCATAAAACCGCGTTTCAAAAATGAGAGAAATGTTGTAGCCGGCCTGGCTGGCCTGCACCTGCTCGCGGCGTGTAGCCTCCCGGGCGGTCGCCGGTATAGATTCCTGCCATCTTATATTATCGGTTCGGAATCCTTCGCGGTCATACTCGGCCATAGCAGAGACAGGGAGCTTTATTGAAGTCATTCTTTTCATAGCATCCCCTCCATTGTCGCGCCCTCTTTTTCCAAGGATAATAAGAACTCCAAGTCCTCAAATTCGGTATGATGCCAGTTCGCGTCCTTCGTCTCTCCAGTATCTCCACGCAATTCATAGCAGACATAGTGAGAAATACATGAGATAACAAGGGAGCTGCCCTCATCTATAACAGACTTAGGCACACCTCCTGTTCTCATCTTAATTACAGCTGCCTCTATCAGGTCGTCAATTCTTTCGTCGTAGACCGTCACCGTTTCAGGAATGCCGGCTGACTTTTTGACTTTTTTTAGGATTTTTTCTTTTTGTTCGGTCGTCATGGCCGGCACCTCCTTTAATTACGCTGTCGCTGTAATTTTTTTCTTTGTAGGAGTCTTCGTCTCAATTGCAAGATATCCCAGAACGTATGCATCTGTATCTCTTGGCTTTACATCCAGGCGTTCAGAACCCTTAAACAGAAGGCAATCTGACTCAAATGCGCTGAGACCTGTAACAGATGCCACATCGCTGGATTTAATAGAGAACTGTTTACGGTCATAAAGTACGACTCCCTCATAAAAATCACCGATAAAGAACGGGCTGTACTGCTTGCCTTCGACGGTTACATCGTCAAGGTCATCATTCGGCACTACCTCAACTGGTACTACAAGAGGGCCAACCGCAAGCTGCATTTTTGCAGGTTCTGCTGGATTCGGATTCAGCATTGGACGACCATTTCCGTCTTTTAATTCGCATAAGGCCTGGAATCCATTATCATTTGTGATAATTTTAGAGGTTCTCTTATACGCGCTGCCAAGAGTAACGTTAAGCGCTCTTGTGATGTCATCAATGCCGGCAAATTCTGTATATGTAGGGGTATCATCACCATCAGCAGTTTTTCCTTTATTGATTGCTTCCAGAACAATACGGTTACGTGTAACGCGGGATTCGTCTGCCAGCCAATCAATAATTTCGCTGTTAATGTTATCATCAGAATCTTGAAGAAGTTCAAGAGAAACTGGAAGATATCCGCCATACTTTTCAACCTTAAATTTCTGTCTAAAATATTCCGGCTGGTCTGTTGCCTGATATTTTCCCATTTCACCAACCTTAAAGAAGCCTTTCTTCTTTTTCTTGCTACGAAGAGTTCTTTCTCCTGAGTCAGTTGTAACTGATACATTTCTTACTAACTGGCCAAGGTTAAAGGATGCCTCACGCAGTTTTTCAATTTTTGTGGAAATATCAACAGGAACGGTATAACCTCCATCTGCTGGAGTTCCCTCTGTCATAACGTTCTTAAAACAATGACGCGCTGCATTAGCAAATTTTGCTTCTGCTGTTTCGTTGTGCACTGTTTTCACCGGTTTTGCATTTTTTGGTGCAGGTGCAGGTGTGTCATCTTCCATATCTTTCAGGATGTCAAATTTATCCTGCATAGCCTGAAGTTCGGCTTTTGCTGCTTTAGCCTCCTCGATTTTGCCCTCGTTCGCAAGGCTTATCGCAAGCGCTTTCTTTTCATTGATACTGTCTAACAGTTCTAAGAGTTTTTTATTCATCGTTTTCTCTCCTTCCCCGCGGGGACTTATTAATTAGCCCTTTTCGGGCTTTTACTTCTATTGTTATTATGAATTTTTCACGTTTCACATTAAATATGAAAAATGTTTGTTTTCACTAACTACTGACCTTTAAAAAACGGTGTTTTATACACCATACATATAGAGGTCATCTAAAAGAGCCGCCTTTTCGGCCTCTGCTGCCGCATCTGCCGCATCTGCCGCGTCTTTTGCAGCTTTTTCAGCTTTTACTTTGGCAATCATTTCATCGGTTACTGATAATCTGCCAATCATCGCGTTTGTGATGATAGACTGTTTTTCGTCTTTAATGATTTCATCAGCAAAACCGGCTTCCAGACACTGATTAGCGGTCAACCACGTCTCTTTGTCCATCATTTCTCGTAATTCATCTTCAGTCTTGCCGGTTTTTGCAATATAGGCCTGCATAATTGCTGCGTTTACGGTCTGTAAAACGTCCGCTGTATGCTGCATATCGCGGTAATCGCCACTCGTGCAGGTGCTGGCATTATGAATCATCAGCAGCGCGACAGGTGACATTTTCACTATATCTCCGGCCATCGCAATCATACTTGCAGCAGATGCTGCCATTGACTGAACGTTGATTGTGACGGGGTTTTTAATGTCCTTCAGGATAGAATAGATTTCCTGTCCGGCCTGGACGTCTCCGCCCGGGCTGTTGATAACGACCCTTAATTCCTCGGTTTCGTCTTTTAACTCGGCAGCGGCATTTCTGATATCTGCCGGGCAGCAGGACTCATACTCCAGCCAATCATAAATCCACTTCATATCATTGCAGATTATATCTCCGTTAACTGTTACTGTTCTCATTGTTTTCACCTCCATCTTTGTCAGGTTCCTTTGAGTTTTCCTTCTTTGTTCTATATGCAGCGCCAGCTTCTGTAATCGGCATATAGGCGCCATTAATCAGCGGCACATCTCCGCCTTCTACATGCGGCATATCCAAAATGTCACGTGAATCATTGGTTGTGTATACCGCGTGGTCCATCAGGGTTCCAATAATTTCGGCCTGTTCTTTTGAGTTGATACGAAGAACAGCCTTTTCATTGAATTTGTAGCGATAGCCCTTTTTGTACTCTTTCGGAGTTAACAGCTTCGCATTGAGCTCATCTTCATACATTTTCAATCTGTATGAAAAGATATCGAGATAAGCAAGTGCTTCCGACTCACTACTGGCATACTTAGAGCTCGAGTAATCGCATAAGGATGACGGTTTACATCCCGCGGCTGCACAAATCTGTAGGGAGTTATACTTTCGGATGTTTGCAAAATCCGCGTCAACCATTGACATATTTAGTGGTGTAAGAGACAGCCCCGCGGGAATTGCAATCACCTTTCCGGCAGCCTTTGCCCCGGTGAGTTTATCACCGTACTTTCGCTGTATTTCTTTTATCCTGTCCTCGTCATAGTTGCCGGTATACTGCAGGACAAGTCGCGCTGTCAGCCCGCTTTTAAACAATGAATTTTCATAGGATGACGCAGCTTTTGAACCGTCAAAATTTGCCTTTAAGACGTCTTCAATAGACAATCCAAGTAATCCATCATTGGACAGCCAGCCCTTAAAATGCAGCACGTCGTCGCTGTTTAGCACGACCTGCTCCCCGGTGTCCGGGTTTGTATACTGGTAATACACGCAGCCAGTAGTACCGAAGATGCCTTTATCATCTATGACAACAGATACATTTTTCGGATGCATAGGATACAACCCTTTTACAACGTATTTTCCGCCGTATCTTCCATCTGGCTTAAACTCTCGCTGAATCCAGGTAAACGCGTTTCCCCATCTTCCGCAGCACATTTCCCACCAAGATTTCAGGGTTGTCGCGCTCATGTATTCGTTCGGGCGCAAATCCAGCAGCCTTAAAGTCTCCGTCATAGGCGGTTGTATAGTACCATTTTTCGTCTTCTGGTAGTATTTCAGCGGCATCTTTCCCAGCATCTCGGAATTGGTTTTGATGCAGGTGTAGTATGTAATCTCACTGAGCGCATCCTTCGGCATTGAGTCACGGTCTAGGCCGTAAACGTCCAGCCAATCCAAAATACGGCTTTCCGCCGTTCCGGTTCCTGCCGGAATTGTAACTGAATTTTGTATGTTGTTTTTTAGCTTTTGTTTTCGTTTCTTTTTTTTGCTCATTTCTGAACCTCCATCACAGGGCGTCAAGAGTTTTCATCCACTCATCAAGAGCGGCATTTGCTTTTTGTCTTGAATACGCGTCCTGTTTAATGTAGCGGGCAATCTTAAAGGCGTTGATTACCGCATCAATGATATCAATTCGGCGTGTCTTTCTGTCTTTATCAATCATAATCCTGCCGTCATGACTTTTCTCAACTGCATTTCTCATGCAGAAATTAAGAAGGCCGTCCGGCTGATAGATAACATGTTTTTGATAGACTTCGCAACGGAACTCCTTCGTAGCCTCTGACAGTCCACCGTATGATTGTGATACATCAAAAACGTTATGCCCTTTCTCGCTCAGTTCCGTCATAAAGTACGCAGCATTCCACGAGTCACACGCCCAACCGTAAATTTCAAGCCCCAATTCGCTAGCCTTATCTAACGCCCAGAGCATAATTTTTTTCTGATTTACAATGTCAGAGTCTGTAACTGATAGCTCGTCTTTCATCTCGCTCGCCGTATAAGGGAATTTATCCGTAATTTCTTTGGCCCGCAAAATATCTCTATTCGGAATAAAACTGTGTTGAAAAATTATGTATTTTGTAACCGGGTTTCCCTCTTCGTCCAGTTCATTCTCATCCTGATAAGGAATTACAAAACAGACGCTCGTCAAGTCAATCTTTGCTGACATATCAACACCGATAACGCATTGTAGACCTCTTATGTCTATTGGCAATTCCTGCACCTCGCAGCGCTTCCACTTGTCCATATCCATATAGGCGCCAGCCTTAGCCTGCACCCAGATATCAAAATTTTTCGTCAGACACATCGGCATATCTTCAGGCACTTTAAGGGCTTTCTCGTATGTAGTCCTTATGTTACCTCTGCCCTCCGGGTAGGTCGCTCTTATCGGATTACTTTTAATCCACAACTTTTCATCTTGCAGGAGCCGCGGGTCATTTACTTCCTCTATGTCCTGCTCGCATATATCAATCAGGTATTCTTCGTCCTCAATGTCAACTGACGGGTCAAGGATGTTTGAACAATACAAATACTCTCTATAACAGGGACCAAAATTGGTCCCGGCCGTGGTTATGATACAGAGGATGGGCTCTTTCGTATTTGAGCCGATGCTTAAATCTACAAAATCAGAGGTCATATGGGCATGATACTCATCGACCACAAGGCAGGAGGGGTTGGACCCATCTCCCGAACCGTTTCTTCCGTCATCTTTGCTGAGAGGTCTAATGAAAGAGCCGGTTTTTATGTGCTCAATTCTGCTTTTTGTTACCCTGAATTTCGGCCTTAGTCTTGAACCTTTCAGCATCAACGCGGCTTCATTAAACACAATCTTTGACTGGTCACGCTTTACGCCTGCTGTATATGCCTCGGCAACCTCGTTGTTTTTCGTGCTGATGTAACTTATCTCCATTAAACAAATGCCCGCGAGCTCTTGCGATTTCGCATTTTTGCGCGAAACCTCAATAAACATTTTTTTAAACCGCCTTCGGCCGTCCGCCTTTCGTTTCCATCCATACAGCTGACAGAGATGAAATTGCTGCCACTCAGTCAAGTTGATAGGCTGCCCTGCCAATTCTCCCTTGCTATGTCTCAATTTTTTAAACCAGGACACAATCAATTCTGCCGCGGCTTCATCCCAGTAATAAGGATAATTGTCATCAGTTTCAGCCCTCTTAAAATCCCTCAACGCTCTCTTGCAGGCGTTCTTGTGTTTTACACATGCTATAATTTCGCCGCTTACGCATTTTTCAGCATAGTCCTTAATAATTTCCATTCGGGTCATTTTAGATATCTCCGAATTCATCCTCTAAATCATCCGTATCTTGCTTAACCTTCAGCGTCGCATACTTCAGCCTTGTATCAACTGAGAGGCCCGCTTTCATTGCGAAATTTCTCATCTGGTTTGCAAATGTATCTTGGACATTAATTAGAGGGTTTTTAACAGTTCCGCGCTCCGTTTCAGATACCAGCGGTGCCGCCGCCAGTTCTGCCGTAGCCCGCTTATATAGCGAAAATGCATTACAATAACCAATCAATGCGTAATAATCCAGGTCTCCGATAATCTCCATATCCGCCAAAATTCCGGTTACCCTTTTCCATTCATTCTTTGCCACACGGTCAATCAGGTCTTTTGGCGGCGCGCCGGTTAGTGATGAACGGGTTGCTGTTGCTGCCTGGTTCTCCAGTTCCATAGTTGCAATTTCAGTTTTTGTATGATGTCCTGAATGTAAATCCATCGGTTTTCTTGCACCCATCGGCCTCACCTCCTCATTATTTTCATTATTTCGTGTTATTTTTCCCAAAAACGACCTTTATTTGGATTTTTGCGCGAATCTCCCTGGAAACGGGCTTTCTATGCAAATATTTTGAACATTTACACCCGCCCCCTCCCCTATGAAAGGTCGCCGCCGCTCGTTATTTCTTTCACAATCTCCTGAAGTTGCTTTATTGTTTGCTCTCTTTGTTTGCCTTTGTATCTATACTCAAGACTTGCATGTACGTCGTCTGATAGAGTAATGAGATTGTCGGCTGAACTGCGCAATGCCCAGCCCTCCGGGGTTGACAGCGGCAGGATGTGATGGACAGAGAATCCTCGCCGCATCTCGCCTGTCGTATGCAGCAGGTATTGGTCTAGCCCGTCATCTCTATCAATTATCATTTGCCGAATAGAGCGCCATTCCGGGGAGGCTCTAAACTCGGCAATCCGCTTGTCTCGTCTGAACTTGTTGTAGTCTTTACGGTATGCCGGCTGACAGCTGCAGCGCTGCCCGACCGGTAACTGTCTACCGCATCTATTGCAAATATGCATTATTCTCGTCATATGTAAGATTCACCCTCTCCTAGTCCTTCATCAACCGGCGGCTGCGGCTGTGGCATAAAGAGAGCCGTTCGCCTGTCCACCTCGCCTTGTAAGATAGACTGGACTAACTGTTTATTTCCTTTGTTATATAGTTTCTCAATCTCTCTATGTGATTGAGGTGATACTGTAACCAGGTTTGATAACGTGCATTTCAATTCAGGGTTATCAATTACACTGACAATATGATGAACGACATTACCCGGCTGAACTCGGCCGGTCTTCATATACTCCCATATATCAATGCCGTCATCTCTCGATATAGTCATCGCCCGGGCGCGCTTCCATTCCTTGCTGTTATAGAAATCCGTGCAGCGCTTGTCCTGAGCGTCAACTCTCATAACCTCTTCACATATCGCGGTTGATATCTGATTCTTCTTAATAATTTGCTCTGGTGTTAAAATTTCTTCATAACTCATACTCCTTTCTCTCCTTGCGTGCCTGACACGCATTGCATTTTTTTATTATGTCGTTGCGGCTCTACCGCTTAAAGTTAATATGCTTTTTCTTGTCCTTGATAAAATACAGCGTTATAATAAGAAGAAAGGAGGCTGACACAATGAGAACAATAGACGAACTGATATCATACATGGACTGGACAGACGACATAAACTACGCGGAGCTGCTGCAATTAAAAAATGTATACCTAAACAATCACAACCTGGATGCATTCATTGAGGCACAGCAGGCAGCGCTCGGTATGTATGCAGAGGCAAAGGACGCTTTCTCTCGTAGTCACCTATCCATTGAGGAGCTGCACCTAATCCAAGAGCACCTGCTATCTAATCTCTGGCACTACGAAAAGTAAAGTGTCCCGTAAAGGTGTACACTTTTTAATTGGCGCCGCCGCGGTGTCTCATAAAGGTGTACACTTTTTGCGGCCGCTGTGTTATGAACTGCCCGTAATAAAACCAACACTCTTCCTGCCGAAAATTTCTGGTAAATCATTTTTGGTAAGCTTGCTTTACCAAAATCAAATTTAAGGCTGCGACAATCCAAAAACACAAATTTAAAGCGCGAAAAATATCTCTTTTTTTAGAGACACTCACGCGCCATTCTTTCTTTTTCTTTTTTTTCTTTTTTCTCCACAAAAATAGAGACAGCCACAACCCCGGGCACAATGCCTGCAGGGCTGCAGCCGTCTCAACGACAGTATATAAAAAAATTGTAGAGAAAAGGAGGTCGCCGGCGAATCCGGCTTTCATTTCCTTTACATATATAATATGCAGAAAAACTTGTAGAATAAAAAACAAAATAAAGAACTTTTTAAAAATATTTTTAAAAATATACAAACCATCGCAAAGCCTTTATTTATGCGGGTTTCCGGGCTTTTCGCCTGCTGCCTCCTGCTGCCTCGCGCGGGTGCAGACGGCCGCTTCGCGGCCTACAAAACAAAAAAAAAGAAAGAAAAAGTATGCACCTGATAAACAGAAGAAGGGTGAAAAAAAGACCGAAAAGAAAACATGTACTACAAATAAACAAAAGAAGGGCGAAAAGAAGAAAGAAAGATGTACTACAAATACAAAAAAATATGCAGAAAGAAGCCTGGCCGTGCGGGCGGGCAGCGTCCGGCCGCGTGGCCTGGCGGGAATAGCAAAAAGTATGCACCTAAACCGGCCGAAGAACCGGAGCAAAACCTGCTGCCGGGTGATAAAGCATGTACCAAAACCAAAAGAAAGGGGCAAAAAAGAGCAAAAAAGAGGTTCTGGCGGGCCAAAATCTACGGCTTAGCCGCTCGGCAGGGTTCAGGCGGCCGGAGTGTGGTGGCGGCGTCTGCCAGCCTGGGGGCTGGCTAGTGCATGCACTTTATGCCGGCAGCATCCCGGGGGCAGCGGGGGAAACTTGTGGACAGCCTTGTATGCATACTTTTTGCCAGCAGAATCTCCGGAGGGTGTCCGGCTAGTGTATGCATTTTTTGCCGAATTGTGTCCGGGTAGTATGCATACAAAATAAAGCAAACCGCGGGCAGACTAGTATGCACACTTTTTGCCGGCTGCGGCTTGGCCTTTGGTGTCCGCCTAGTGTATGCACTTTTTCACAATCTGCGGCTGCCTTGTATGCATACTTTTTGCAAACAAAACGGGGCTGCCTAGTGTATGCACTTTTTGCCCGCTGCGGTTGTCTTTGTGGTGTCCGGCTAGTGTATGCACTTTTTCTTTTTCCCTGCCTGCTGCCGCGGTGTCCGGCTAGTGTATGCACTTTTTAAGAAATAAGAAAAAAAATACAGAAAAGAAGGGGGAAAAGAGGGGCGGTAAAGATATGCACTTTATGGCGAGAAACTGGCCGGCCTAGTGTATGCACTTTATGACGCGAAAAGCGAAGCCCGGCGGCTGGTATAGCCAGACGACGGGCGGAGCGGGTGTCCGGGTAGTGTGTACACTTTTTGCAGGCAGCAGGTGGCGGGGCTGCCTTGGGTATACATTTTATGCCGGCGCGCCGGGGCATAGAAAAAGGTGCACACATAAAGTATGCACCCTGAAAAAGTATGCACCTCGCGTTTTCACCGCGGCAGAACTCGCGCTGCAAGCGTCCTCACCTCGTCATCCGTCAGCCCGGTATAACCGGCAATGGCCGGGAAAGGCAGCCGGCTCTGCTGCAATAAGCGTGACGCAATCTCCTCTTTGGCGTCTCGGTGGCCGTGGTCATAGCCCTCAAAAAATGCATCGTCCCTAGCTTCATCCCGCGCGTAAGCCTCGGCCGCGGCAGCGGCAGCGTCCGCGGGCGGGGCGGCGGTGGTGTCAGGCTCAACAAATCCATCATCATTTCGCCGCAGGTCGTCGTAGTGTGTACGCATAAAAAGTGCATATATGCGGTCAAGGAATACCCCGCCGTGAATCAATATCTCTTCGTCGTTGCCGCCCGCATATAATTTATCAAGATAAAGCAGCGAATCGTGGTCAGTCATATTATGTATCCAGTTCCTGATATCGGCAATCTCGCCGCGCCCCGGCTCTCTCCTATGCAGACACTGATTCAGGATGTCAATCGCGTCAAACAATAAGGCCTCTTGCTGCTGCCTTTCGGGGTGCCCTTCCTTTATATCATTCATAATTTGCCGCAATGCTGTCAACTGTTCCGCCCGCTCGTCATAGACCTCAACAGCCAGCTGCTGCACCTCCGGGGGTTCTAGTTCCAGCGTCTCGGCAATCTCGCCAATCGTGCATACCTGCAATCGTAAAAGATTCCTTGCCAACATCCTCGCGTGCTCGTGTAATGCGTCACTCATAATATGTACACCTCCTCTGTATATATGCAGATTATAGCATATAGAAAGTATGCAGCCAACCGCTCGCAGCTCGCGTTTTGGTGGTGTAGAAATCCGCAAAAATTACTGGCCGGCCGGCGGCTTCGCCGCCGTCATTGAATATACGTTATCTCTGCCGGTAATGATGGTGCCCGTATAAAAAGAAAAATTGAGGCTGCCATTACTGTATTGGCCAACACCTAACACACTTCCAGGCTGAAAAAAGAAAAAGCTTCAGCCAACAAACTTCCGGCCGGCAGATTTTTCTTTTTTACAGGGAACAGCTCAGCCTATCGGTAGCCAATACAATTACGGGTAACCAATATCTCTTATACAACCACAGCCCCAACTGCCCCAATAGTGCCCCTACCTCTCGGGGCAGAGTAATTTTTATAAAAGAGTTATTTATATACAATATATTGTATATTTATATATATTATATACTATATATAGTATATTTTATTATATTTATTCTATATCCCCAATGACTGCCCCAAGTGCCCCGGCATTTTATAACCCTATATAGAGAAATAGAAAGAAAAAAAATATTTTTTTTCTTTTTTTATTTTCTATATATATATAACTTTTTTACGGGCGGGGCGGGGCACCGGGGCACCCCTGGCGATATGTATAATTTTTCTTTTTTCAATATGCATCTTTTGGTAAATATTGCCAAATTTTTCCGCAAAAACGCCGCCCCACGCCGCATTTCCAGCCCTGCCGGCTGCCGTTTGCTTCGCCAAGACGGGGCGCCTCCAATCTCTACCACATTAAAAAAGGGGGCGCTTTCGCGCCCCTCATTTTTTTTAATCTTCGTCATCCTCGCAAAACGGAACATTGTCCTGTTGCGGCAATCTAAACTTCACCATTCTCTGCCTAATCTGTCCAGCTTTTCCGTCTGTTCGTTTCATTATCACCTTTTTTGTATCTCTGTTCTCATCTGCATATAACAATTTTTCCCGTCTGAGGTACTCAATGAACATTTCATAACTAACGCCGACCTCTGCCGTCAGCTCCTGCAGTTTAAATTTAAACATTGCCGCCGTTGTTGGTCTGACTGTTCTTTTTTCTTTTTTTACAATTTCTTTTCCGGTTTCGTCCTTTTCTCCTGTCTTTATCTCTTCCTCTACTTCTACGGAGTCCTCATATTTATCCTCTCTGACGAATTTGCCCCACAGGTCACCGGTCAACTTATCACACTCAATCAGCCCCTGGAAGTGCTGTTTGTTGCTGAAAATTTTATCTATAATTTTTTCATAAGCCTGCGCCTCTGTCTGAACAACATCTTCACTCTCCAGCATCTCAACCGCCTGTTCAGTTGTAATTTTTATTTTATCCTCAAAGAGCATATCTGCTGCAATCTCGTCTGCTGTCAGTAAAACAGCCATTGCGTTAATTTGTTTCATCGTTTTTTTCTGCCCTTTTGCCGCCTCAATTAATTTGTCGCGGTGCACTTTTATCATACCCTGCACTTTCTCGCGTCCGAGATTGTTTAAAATTTCTATGTATTCAACTCCGGCATGTCCGTAGTTCGTGCTAAAAAAATTCATCATTTCGGTGATTCTGTCCGGCGTCCACGGGCATTTGCTGTCTGCCATATACGTCAACAGACGGTTTGTAGCGCCGCCGCCGGCTCTTTCTCTTATCGGTTCCTCTGATGTTACTATGAGGTTCAATGAATATGAGGCCATTGCCCTCAGCCCCATATCTTTCGTTGCTCTTCCTTTTCCTATGCCGTTCGCAATTTCATAAATAATCTGTTTAAAGGCCTCTTTCTCTTTTTCTTTCAGCTTGTTATAGTCATCAATTGTCAGTGGCAGGCAATTCAGAACATCCGCATATGTCTCAAATGCATTTGATGTGTTTTTTGCCCCTATGACAAATCCGTCTGAATTCTTGCAGCTGCCCCATATTGTCGCTGTAATGCTTTCAGCGACCGACTTGCCGCATTCTGTAACTCCTACAACATTACAGACAAAACCATCAATGTTTCCAAGCATTCCAATAATCGGTGCACATAATGAGGATGCGGTGAGGAAATTGAACATTCCGTTCTTTTCTGCTCGTATCGCTTTGAACTCTTTGAACCACGCATCGCGGTTTTCCTCCATGTTTTCGCTCTCGCCGTGCGCCTGTAAGGCATTTACAAGGTTTGGCATAGATGATTTCTTTTCAAAGTAGAACTCCGGGTCTCTATACGGTAACAAAATCTTTTTGTCTTTATACAGAGCCATCTTTCGTGAGGATTTCCTACTCGGGATTGCTCCCCTTATAGAGCTCTCTTTCAACATAGAGGACATATAACCTGTAAAAGCGCCGGCCCGGTCTGATGTAATATCAACACCGTCATTTGTAAGAGCTATTGCTTTATTTTTATTCAAGAGGGTCTCTCTTTCTACAACCTTTCTCTTCCAGCCTCTTTCGCTTTCAAATACAATCTCAACTCGCTCTATGCCGTCCCAGCCTGATTCATCTATTGGCTCCAGCAGCCTGTTTATAGCTACCGGGCGTCCGCAGGCCTCGGTTCGTTTTACTGTCTTTCCGCAAGCTTCTAACTTGTAAACGCCTTCGTCGTTATTAGTAATCCATTCCTCTCCGACAAATTTATTGCCGGTACACCACTCAGGCATGTCTGTAAATTTGGTTTTATTACCAGCCTTTCTTTTCTCCTCTGCCTCTGCTGCTTTCCTTTCCTGATATAACTCTGCCAGCCTTTTTTCTTCCGCTTCTCTCTTTTCCTTTATTTCTTTCTTTTTGGCCACGTAGCTCTGGTTAAACATTTTTGCCAGTGCTGTTCCGCCTAATTCCTTGGCCTTTTTCTCTAATAAAAGCTTAACTTTATTTCTGGTTGTCGCCCCCGGCACCATACAGGCCTCATAATACAATATATCCTCGTAAAACATTTCTTCTGTAGTTACAAGACTGATATCGCCATTTTCAAAGGTATTTCGTAATGTCTTCGGGACCGTTATGAATTTCACCCCGTCCTTTTCCTCTACCTGGTAGTATTTCGGCTCTTTTTCCGGCTCCTTTTCCGGCTCCGGCTGCTGCATTGCTGCTGCCATCATCTGCTGCAGCATCTGCTCCAGGGCGGTCGTGTTCAGCCCTATCTCTTTCATTTTAATTATTTTATCGGCCAGCTCGTTGACCTTATTTAAATCTATGTTCATCATAGTTTTTTTCCTCCTGTTTTTCTTACAATTTTTTTTTATATTCTGGCGTTGTGAGGATAGCGCTTTCGCGCTCCTTTACGGGTTCTTTTATCCTCATATTTAATATGCAGAATAATTAAAAAAATAAAAATTTTTTTGCAGTGCTTTTTTCGCCGCATTTTTAGTATGCGGGAACCCCGGCCGGGTCTGCCGGCAGACAAAAAAATACCCCGCAGGCTCGCGCCTGCAGGGCTATATATAATAAATTATGGAGGAGTTTGCGGGTCGCCCCGCCACGCGGGAGATGCTCCCCGCGCGTAATAAATATGAAAAAGAAATATTGATTGCGGCAGCAGGAGGAATTCTTTCTTTGTTTTATATCTCGCTTTCGTAACGTAACTTGCTATGTGTCGCCGTCCGTGTTGTCTCCTGCTGCCTATATATAATATGACAAATAATTTAAAAAATGAAAAACGCTTTCGTGAACTGATATCAGATAATCATGATTATCTGATATCAGACTCAGGGATACACCATAAGCGTTTTAAAGGCACCGGGCTTCGCCCGGCGCCTCAGGAGAACGTCATGAGTAAATTTTTATCAGCCCTCTTTCGGGCTCATATATAATATGCTGAAAAATTTAAAAAGTGTAACGCTTTTTGCTATTTTTTTAAAAAAAATCACCCCGGCTTTCACCGGGGCAATCGTCAAAGGAAACCACAACTATAACAAGGCGGGATTTGTTTCAAGAAAGGAATATGTATTTTTTTTATTTTTATTGGTTCCCGCCTACATATAATATGCAGAATCATTGCCCGCATAAACTACCGCCCCGCGGCCAGGTAACAAAGAAAGGAAAGAAAACCCTGGCCTCAAATTGTCCGGGGCGTTAGTCTATACGGACAAAACGCCGCTATATCCTGCCGCCGTTCCTGGCATACCACTCCTCAACCTCGTCACGGTCTGCCGCAATCGTGCCGTCTGGTAACTCTATATTGAACGGGTAATCCTCGCGCCCGGCTCTGTTTTTCAGTTCCTCCTGCATCTCCCGGCAGTGCTCGGAAATCATCGCTGTCTCCTCCGGGGTGAGGTCAAGCGCTGCCGCCAGTTCTTTCAGCCTTCTTTTTTTCTCTTATTTTTTCAATATTTATTATCATCTCTTTCACCTTCCTTTCTCAATAGCTTATCCAGCGTCGGGCGGGAAATATTCAGGCGCTCGGCGAATTGTCTCTTATTTATTTCACGCGTCTTATATAAGAAGAGATTTTTTTGCCATTCGTCTTTATTAATCTCTTTCTTATGCCCGCCGCGGTATTTCCCCGCGCGCTTGGCAATCTCTATACCCTCGCGCTGCCGTTCTAACAGGTTCTGTCTTTCAAATTCGGCAATCGCTCCTTCATCGTCAGCATCAGCTTTCCGGCGGCGGTTTGCGTGTCAATGCTTTCTTTATTGCTTACAAGCTGTACGCCCTTCGCGTCCAGTTGTTCTACTATAGAGAGCAAATCTTTTGTACTACGGGCAAGGCGGCTTAAATCATGTACATATACGACATCACCTTCTCTTACAAAGTCCAGCATTTCCTGTAACTTCGGCCGGTTTGTGTTCTTGCCGCTGACCTTTTCGGTATACCAGCGCTCTATATTGAAGTGTTCCAGCGCCTCCAGCTGCCGCTCTTCGTTCTGCTCTGCTGTTGACACTCTAACATATGCCACTCTCATATCTGCCGCCCCCTTTCTATAGTCACATTATATCAGGGCGCTTTACATTTTGCAAAACGTAATCCGGGCGGTTTTTATGACCAAAAAATCCGCAAAAAAAAGAGCCTGTCAAGGCGGGCTTTTAAAAAGCCCGTCAATACAGGCTCTTGATTTTGTTTACATTGTGTAAAATTGGCGGTTTTTCAGGTTTCATTTTACACTTTTCGGGTTGTCAGCAATGTAACGCCAGGGTATACCCTATTTTACTTCCTATATAAGGGAAAGCGGCGGGGAAACCCGCCGTAAAATCTTTCTTGCCTGGCTCCCCGCCGCATATCTCTTATACCTGGTCAATCACTATTGGCTCAGTCTCTCTGTAGAACTGCCTCTGCTCTACCCTGAAAAGCTGCTCTAATCGCTCCGGGCTGTCCAGCCGGCTTTCATACTCCTCTTTGTTCTCCGCGTGTATAATAAACGGGGTAATATCTGCCTGTAGACATTGCATAAAGGCAATAATACGGGCGGCTTTTTCATCCCCGCCAGCCTTAATCCACTCTATATGGCGCGCCGCAATATCCCTCAACGTTGCCGGCTTTTCTATCTCGCCCGGTATGTTCTGCCCGACTCCCAGCCTCCTCTGTATCTCCTGTATATCCTCGCCGGTCATATCATACATGCACTCTGTAATCGCATACTGCAGCGCCGCAAAAATCCTGTCCGCATTTATGATATCCTCGGCTCGGAACATCATTTCCTCTTTATCAGCATATATCAACCCGTTTTCAAACATGCTGATAATGTTTCTTTTTGACAGCTCGCCGCCGTCCATCCTGCACTCATTATAAGCAAGCTCGCGCTGTACATACTCGTAAATGCCGCCGCCGCGTCCGCATCTGCTCGTAACGCAAGAGCCCTCAAATAAGAGCCGTTGTTTTAGTTTTTTCATATATTCCTTCACGCTTTGCACCTCCCGTATAACAGTATAACATAAAAAGCGGCGGGTTTCCCCGCCGTAAAATCTTTTTTTGTCCTGGCTCAACCATCACCGCTTATTTTTTCGTTTCCAATATCTCTCCCTCCCTCGTCGGCGTTCCTCCTCCGCTCGCTGCTGCCGCAGCTCGCGGTGCCTCTGCTGTCGTATCTCCGGCAGCAGCCTTACTGCCATCTCGGCAATCTCGGCGGGCGGCCTCTCCTCGTATAACTCCGGCATCACTATGTCCATAATCAACTCAGCCTCGGTGCTCTGGCTCCTTTTCACCTTGCCGTCAAATTCTGACACATAAAACAATCTCAACAGTATCTTTAATGTATATGCATAGTCCATGTTTTGCGTGTCCATATACATCTGCATGCAATTCAGTATCAACGCTTTCAGATACTCCCTGATGATTGTCGGCGTCAGCTCGTCACGCTCGGGTCTTTTTATGCCTTTCTTTACGTATTCTTTTTGTATTGCTTCTGCCAACTCTCTCTCAGTGCTGTACATATGCCCTCTCTTTGTGCCACTTCATAATGTAATTATCATCGTTAATATCTATTGCCAGCCCGGCCTGTATGTCGTCCAGCAGCTGCAGGAATCTCTCCCAACCGCTCGGGTATACACATATACCTATACCGCCGGCGTCTCGTATGCATCTCAAGTTGTATTTTTGCAGCTCGGTCAGGCCGTATGATGTGCCTCCTTTAACCTCTATGCCAAGGAATCTCCCGTTGTAACATGCCAGTATATCGGGTACGCCTGACGGAGTGAACGCGTTGGCGAAAAACTTGACCCGCCAAGCGCCGCGGCGGTGCAGCTCGGCCTTTATTTTGTTTTCAAAATTCTTTTCTGCTGCCATATTACTTTAATTTGCAATGAAATCTTTTTTCTACTTGTTCCCTGACTTCATTGGTAAAATCATCATCACCAGACAATTCTTGCTCTAATTCGTCAACTTTGTAGTACCATATAACCTGGCCATTGATTCGTCCGCAGCCAATCTCTGATAGCCCGAATCTTTTTGCAATTGCCAGCATTACAAATTTTGTCCTCAATTCAACTTCCTTGAATTCACGCATTACTGCCGCCTCATAATTACATTTCTCTGTGTAATTGTCTATTCTGAGAGACTCAACCTGAACCCACAGCAGACATTTTTCGACGTCTGACAGATTTCTCTCTAACTGCTCTCTGGTAATGCGTAATCGCAAGCCGTGAGGTGGCAATCGTAAGTATACATATTCCTTGTCGTATAGCCTCATTAGAACGCGTAATTTATTGCGAATTGCGTCGGACTCCTCCTTTAACTCTTGCTGAAGTGCGCTTAATGGTGCACTTAATGCTTCCTCACTATTACCAAATAATAACTTTTCTGTTTCTTTATTTAATGTAACATCGGCAGAAATTTCAGTCTTTGTTACCGGCTTTGTTAGTATATTTACGTGGTCAATTTCTTTATACTTTCCCGTTTCTTTATCAAGCTCTGCAAATTTTAGCTTTCCTAAATCCATACCTCTTCCTCCTGTTTTTTTTCTTCTATTATCCCGGGCTGTTACGCCCGGGTTACGAGATTGGAATTGTGAAAGGAATTAAATCCTTCCATTATTAATATGACAAATAAAAATTTTTTTGAAAATTTTTTTGTTAGTCATCTTTCCCGTATTTCATCGCATGCGAAATCAACGCCTCGCCAATCGCGCCTGCAATGATACCGGCTGATACCAGCAGCTGCGGTGATTCTATGCATCTGGAGCCGACATATGTAGTCAGACAAAATATAAGAAGAGCGCCTATATAGCAGAAAAATTTCGTTAGTGCGTTATCGGCCTCAACCTGTTCCTTCACCTGCTCATACAGCTCCTGGTGTTTTTGTTCGAACTCTTGCTTTTTCTCTCTTATAAACTGCTCATGAGCCTCATCAATTTTTTTGACTAACTCGTCATCGGTCGTAAACTCAAACTCTTCATCGCCGGCTGTCAATGCGTCCTTGAATCTCTCTAACTCGGACTCAGCGTCCTTCTTTTCCTGGTATCTGGCAACATATTCAACGCTTGAGCTTGTATATATTAGAATCCTCTCAAACTCTAGCCCGAAGGCCCTGTCTTTTGTGATAATCATCCTCTTGATGTCTTTGGATTTTATATTGAGGTATCCCTTTTTTTCTTGTAATTTTATCAGCATTTCTTTTTCCTCCTTATTTCTTTTCTTCTGCTGGTGGTATCAGCCTGCTTTTTTCTAGTGCTTCAAAGCTGATATGATAGCTCCCTCCAGCTCCCTTGTACACGGCTTCTACAACTCTTCTGTACTGCTCGTTTGCCTGCTCCTCTGAATCACATACCGCAACACAAAAGGCTTGCAGCGTTCTTCTATTCCCTATCCATATCTCTATGCTACCGGCCTCATTTATGAGACAACTTACCTGTACTACATTGCAGTCAATACCTCCGCATCTTCCTTCATAAAATAGACGTGAAAACCCGTTATACTTGACGTAAATACGCTCTCGTCTGTTTTTTTGCGGTATATAAATCCCGTTAGTTATGCTTATAAATCTTATTTTTGCTTCTATCATAAACATTTCCTCCCTGTATTTAATATGCCGAATAAAATTTTTTTGAAAATTTTTTTTTGTTTTATGAAAATCGCTCTTTCCAAAAAAATGTTTTCACCGTACAATTATAGTAAGAAAGAAAAAAGGAGGGTTTTGTATGTTTGTTCTTTTGTATATAGTGATACCAGTTATTATTGCATTTTTCTGGTTTGCAGTAGTTACCAATTTGGGTTCGGCTCAATCTGCGACAGAATTCGTTCTTGCGATAGCATTTCTTTTCTTGCCGTTCGCGTATGCTGCCTTTTTAATGAAATTGTCCGAATCTAGCAGCCGGCAAGAGAGAGCGGAGGCGCGAAACCGGCAGCGGCTTATTGATGACCTACGCCGATTTGCTTCTGATGATTGTTTATATATTTTTGTCGATTTTGTTTCTTTAGAGTTTGCTCCTAGGCTTAATGTCGTTTCAAAATTTCTATTTCATACCAAGCACGGAGACAGATTCTACAACTTGAATGAACATGGATATGCAAATATTAATACGCCTCAGGCTATGGAGCTCCTCCGAGCCCTTGAGTTTGAACTCCGTGGGTATTTGAAGACTTATTATAAGGAATTCGGAGGCTATGACCCTACTCTCTCTATAACACGGGGGGAATACGGAGTCTCTGTAAACCCCGGAGGCCATGATACTTCCAGGTCTTTATATCAGGCCCGTCTTTTTTTAGGTGATGAGGCCGTTATGCAAAGGCAAGAAGATGAAAATGGTATTACAAAAAGAAGCTCTTTAAAACGTATTTAAAAAATAAGCAGCCTTACGACTGCTGCTTATCTTTACGCGTTTTCATTAGTCCTTCTTTCATATGATGCATACTCGGAAACGCTCCGGAAATTAATCTTCGTGCTCGGGTTCTCCCAGTGAGGATGTTTCCAGAATTTCTTTTCGCAGCTCTGGCAGCAGAACCGCGTTCGGCGGTCGGTGCTGCCTCCGCTCGTGGTTACCTCTTTTCCGCATTGAGAGCAATTGAACGTGATTTTCGGGTAGTTTTTGCTCGTATTATGTGTTTTTCTGTACTGGATGCCGCATTTTGAACAGCAATATAATTGAGTTACTGACGCGCCTGATAACAGCGCGCCGCATTGTAAGCATGTCTTATGCATATCTATTTTTCCCATGATTTTTCTCCTTTTGTTTTATTATTAATATGCCGAAAAAAGAGGGGGCTTGAAATTTTTTTTTGAGATTTTGTAAACCAGCTCTTCCCCATGATTGTCTTTTGTCGTAGAATTATAGTAAGAAAAGAAAAAAAGGAGGGTTTTGTATGAATGCTATAATTATCCCATTTGCCCTTTTTCTAGGTGGGATTGGGTTACTCGGGGAGGCTGCTTCAAATGCCCAAGAATTAATGGGCATCTCGTCTGTTATTCCATATGTGCTTGGCGGCATTGGATGTTGGGTTTTATTAGTTATCTATATCTATCTATTAGTCAGTCCTGATATAGCTAAGACCAAAAATCGCAAAAAACTTTTGGACGAATTATGTGAGTTCGCTCGCTCAGATAATTACATATGCATCTCTATAAGATTTGACCGTATGCCTACAGAGGGGTACTCCGGATTATACTATAGCCTAGGCCGTGGAGGGGCATGGTTTAATTTTTATCGGCACGGGTATGTAAACTTAGGACAGGACCAAATATTATCTATACTGCGGGCATTAGAAAGCAGATTGAATGGGTATCTTAAAATCTATTATGAGGAAGTTGGCGGGTACGACCCAACAATTTCTGTTACTCATGGCATAACTCCGGGCGGTGGTGACGGCTACTATATCAGTTCAAAGGGTTATGGAACTGCCAGTATAGCACGTGCTGCATATCTCTTTCTTGGTGAAAATGCCAGGAAGCGTCGTCAGGAAGACCGAGATAGAGCCGCAAAAAGCAAATTAAGAAAAATCTAAAAAGAGCACTATTTTTCTCCTTTTGCTTTATTATTAATATGCTGAAAAAAGAGGGGGCTTTTGTATGAATGTTTTTTTATATGCGGTAATTCCGGGATTTATCTTGGCATGGTGGTATGGTGCAATCAAGGCTCTAACCCAAAGGACACCGGAAACTATTGGGGATTTTGTCTTCTTGTTTGTAGTATTTATTGTGATGCCAGTAGGTTACGGGTATTTCTTGTGGAAGAGAAAACAACCAAATAAGACACGACAGGCAAATTTAGAGGCTCTCGTAAATGATTTGTGTGACTTTGCTCGCTCTGATAATTATGTATATGTATATGTAGACTTAAGCAGAGACCCATATGCCTGTTCTTCTTTATACTTTAAAACCGCTGATGGTAATAGCGTGAATTATTATTTCAATCAACACGGATATGCAGCGATTAGAGTTGAGCGAATTTTTGATGTCTTTGACGCATTAGGAGATAGACTAAATGGGTATGTGATACGTAATTACAGCGAATTTTGCAAATCTGGTTTCTACTCTGATGACCCAGATAATGTATATTTGCTTTTAGGCGAAGCTGCAGCAGTTGAACGTAAAAAACGGGAGATTTATGAAAATAGCAATATGAATCACAAAAAATTGAAACAGATTTAATATAGTAAGCAGCCTTACGGCTGCTTATTTTCTCTAACCAAGAGGGGCTTGAAAATTTTTTGTATATAAAAAGACCGCCCTCGGGTTTCCCAGGGGCGGCTGCTTAGTCAAGGCATAATAAACCGGCGGCAGAACCTGCCACCGGTTTATGTTAATTAAATGGATATTCTCCTCTACTCTCAAGCACTACCTTTGCTGCCAATTTAGATGACAAAATGTTGTTTTTCAGGTAGATTTCTTTTAATTCTGCTGTGCTTTTATTTTTATACATCTCAGTTTTTTTTGCTATATCCTGATTAGTTTTTGCTGCTGCGCTATCAACAGTGTTATATATTTTGCCTATTACATCAAAAAGCCCCATCTCTCGTTCCCCTTTCCTTTGTTGCTTCGTTTTTGTACTTAATATTATATTGCTTTTATCTGACAAAATCAATGTCTTTTGGTGTATTTTTAGAGAAATTGACGAAAGCAGCAGCCTTACGGCTACTGCTTATCTTTACGCGTTTTTCTTTGAATCTATTTCTTGCTTTAGTTTATTCAGGGCTCTTTGCGCCTGGTCTTCCGTGCTGTAAAATCCACATACCCTAAACCCAGTAGTAATCCACCAGCAATCATCGCCTACTACCTCATCATGTATAATCTGCATCTTACTATGTGAAATCCTATCTATTAGCTCCTCATTAATGCAGCTCTTGCACCCTTGGCCGAAAAAATACTCAACTGAAACATCTTCCACCCTTGCATATTTCCCATATTTCCCGTATGCTAGTAAGTCTATTGAGGCGTCTACTACGGCTAATTTTTGGCTTTTTAGTGGAGGAAATATAATTTGAGTATATTGGTCTGCCCAGAAGGCGACCTGCCATCCGGTCTCAATACGTGAAATCTCAAATTGTTTCATCTCTATCCTCTTTTTAATTACGTTATCGGCAAATTCCGCCCCTCTGTATTTTGTCATTGCATCTACTAAATTATAGTTATTGTGGTTGAATCTTTCTATTGTCTTAGTCATAATCTTTATCTCCTGTTCTTTATTTTTTTTATAAGAACCGGCGCCTTTGTTCTTGTTATCTGCATAATACAGCGCCGGTATGTCTTTGTAAAGGCTTCAAACCTTGCCGGAACATTTTTCACAAAAAATCTTTACCTGTTTTTGTGTACATTGTACATCTTATGCCGCATCTCGTACTTTCCTTGCGGCTCTTGCTCTGGCTCTCTCTCTGGCTCTCGCTTTCCTTGCTTTTTCCTCTACTTCTAGCTCCTTCATCACTGTATAGCACCAGCGAATGATTGCCGCTGCTGCCACCACGCAGCCGGTCATTATTGCGGCGTGTATATTAAATATCATCATTTTTCATTTCCTCCCGGCCGTGTCTCGGCCCCCTCTATCTATTGTTTTTCTTTTTCTGCTTCTTTTTCTCGTGCTCTTCAATCATCGCTCGCAGCCTCTCTGCTGCTGCCTCGGGGTTATGACTGATACAGAGCACCTTTTTTTCGTTTTTATATGCCTGAAATTCAAGCCAGCCGTCAGTCATATAAATGTGAAATATATTTGTAATGTCCTCCTGCCTGCATATCCACCTGATATATCCGCGTGTCCCCATATGCTCCCTGTCCGGGTGAGGGGCTGGCTCATCTTTTCCGCATCTAATAATCCAGCAGCGGCGGCTCGCTCTGTACCCGGCGCGGCATTCGTCCAAGTCTACGTGTTGAAAATGTTTGCTGCAGGTTTGCAGCAGCAGCTCGCGGTTAGTTACGCCTGCCTCAATGTATAGTGTCTGCGGCTGCATAGAGCCTATATACTGGAATAAATCCCTTGCATACTCCTCATATGTGGTATATTTTCCAGGCATTGCCTCTGTCAGGCTGGAAATGCCAGCCGGCGGGTTGCAGTATATGCAGCCCCCGGCGGTTGTGAGTCTTGCGGCCTCTGTTATCGTGTCACAGCATTGTGTTGTGCCTATAATCTGCATTGTCATCACCTCCAGGTCAGGCGTCGTCTCTTATGGTAGTATACGGGTCACTGTACTCTCCGCTGACTGCATAATCAAAATCGCAGAACACAACGCCATCCCAATCCTCATACATTTCAATCAGATTCTCGCGCTCTTCCTCCGGGTCGTCGGCATAATCAAACCAATCTGCCGGGCATGTTCTGACAAATTCCAACCATTCCTCCTTGCGGTCTGGTCTCTCAGGCAACTCAAAATCTGCATAATTATACGCGTCGTCTATGATGTCTAACATACTATCCTCGTCGAAATAGTCCTCTATATCCTCAAAATATTCCAACGGCTGCTCTTTTAGATAATCAATAATAGCATTCTTGATAGTGTCAAAATCAGCATCTCTCTCATCTCCGCTACCTCTGGAATATCCCATCAATTTCCAGTATTTCTCCAGTTTACGTGCCTCTGCCGTGCTGCGGTTTCGGCTGTATTTATTGGTGTTTTTAACTGATTTTGTCAGGTCATAAATTGCGTCGTAACAACCCTCATACCAGGACTCAACGCTGCTAATAATTTCCTGTTTTCTATCTGCCAATTCCTTTCTTTCTTCCATTAATTCAACTGCCATTTCATAAAGGTCGCCCGCTTCGTGTTCACGAAGCCATTTATCAACAGATTCAAACTCGTAACTCTCCGGAATATATACCTCAATTTCTCCGGTTTTTTCATCATATTCACCTGTTTTTACGTATTCCTCTGATACATGTTTAAACAGTCTAAACGAAGACTTATTAACTTTGATTTTTTTGTAGTTGCCATCAATTGCAAACGTCGCCATTGATACAGCATCTGAGACGATATTAAAAATACAAACGCCCTCAATTACTGCATTCTTGCAATCTGTTAAATTAGTTATCAATGACTGCCAGCCCTTTCCTGTTACAACAAACTCTGTCAGATAATCCATAATTGCATCTGCAATTTCTACGATTCTATCTATTTTGTCTGAAAATCCCTGCTCAGCATACTCTCTATACTGCTCTGTTCCCTTAACTGCTCCGAGAACATAATTTTCATAAAAACCTCTGATAATGCGCTCTCTTTCTGTATATGTCTCTTCTAATCTATCTCCGTAGTGGAAACTTTCCTCGTCTGTAAATTTTCTTAATTCATAATTTTTCTTATTCATAACTTTTTCCTCCTGATTTTCAATATTTTCTGTTGTTGCAGTCTCTGCTGCGAATAATTCTTTTTTCATAATTTTTTTCCTCCTGGTTTTTTGTGTATACCGTATACACATTTTTTTTAATTAAAATTTTAATGCCTTATCGGCTGGTTATTTTTTTTCTTTTCCTTCTATTATTAGTATGCTAAATCTTTTGAGAAATAAAAATCGTTTTTGTATCGCTCCCGGGGCTCCTCTATTCATCTCATCTCATATGTTCCCCTGCGTTTATCTCTCATTATTAATATGCTAAATAATTCAGAAAATGAAAATTTTTTTTGAAAGATTTTGTTTTTACTCTCCTTATCTTTACATATATAATATGCTGAAAAATTTATAGAATAAAAATCGCTTTCGTGAACTGATATCTGATAATCCTGATTATCTGATATCGGATTCAGGGATGCTCCAGGCTCTCGCCTATTTTTCCTCTCCTTTATCCTTCATATTTAATATGCCGAAAAATTCATAGAATAAAAAACGCTTTTTCGCTTCGCTCTCCGTGCTCTTATCTCTTAATCTTCTATACTATATGCCGGGGCGTTTATTCCATTTTTTCTTACACTATTAATATGCCGAATAATTTAAAAAATAAAAATCGCCTTCGTGAACTGGTATCTGATAATCTTGATTATCTGATATCAGACCAGGGATGCTCCAGGCTCTCGCCTGTTTTCTTCTCCTTTATCTTTACATATATAATATGCAAAATAATCTGAAAAATAAAAATCGTACATATGTTCGCCAAATATTTTTTTAATTGATTGTATGAAAAGACTATAACTGATATAATGGAGGCAGGGATTATTAAAGATAGAGAGGGGGAAATATATATGGGTTTCATACTGTATTTTTGTATTCCGTTTGGGCTCTTTGTGGGCGGATTGGCCATGCTAGGCATGATTGGACAGCCGGCAACAACAACCCTCGGGTCTGCTGGGTTTTGCTTTGGAGGGGTGCTGCTCTTCGCTCTGCTTGGCGGTTACATATATTTTTTGTGGAGGGTTAATCACCCCGGACAGGAGAGAGTTAGTGAAAAGAAACAGGAAAATTTTGACTCACTTATAGATGAATTATGCAGATATGCACACTCTGATGGCTATGTGTCCATATATGCTGAATTACCACCTGATACAATACATTATTCTGGTACCATGAATTATTATGATTGCATACATTTTAAGTCATCAAAGAAGGGGTTCCCGGATACATTTTCGTTTGAACAATATGGATACGCTCCTATAGCAAGGGAGCGGATGCCGGCTGTCTTTAATGCATTGAGGGATAGATTGGATGGGTGTATAGTGGTAAATACGTCTAGCGTTAGCGGTTCTACCTTGAAAGAGGCGGGCAATATCTGTCTGCTCCTTGGTGACGCAAAAAAAAGATATGAAAAAGGCTTAAACAATAAGCCAGAACCTCCGAAGAGATTAAAAGAAATTTAAAGTAAAGGCAGCCGTTATGGCTGCCTTTGTTCATAATTCGTAATTCTCCGGGCAGGCCCAAATCAATTTTTTTAATATGCTCATGGCTCCCTCCTCCTAAATTTCAAAATCTTCCTCCGTGTTGTCTTTGCCGCATTCATATAACAGCTGCAGCCTCGCGGCTTCCGCCTCCGTTTTGGTGTCAAACTTACCTATCCTCTTTTCGCCATAGCTTATCGTCCATTTTTTCGTCTTTATCATCAAGTCTTTAAGCTCGTTCGCTGTAAATATTACGGGTACGGGCGTTTCAGTTATGTCCATCAGCATAGTAATTTTCAATTCGTCAGGTGTAACGCCTGCCAATACGTCGTGTACCATGTGCTCCGGGATTTCTTCTCTCGTGTCTCTCGGCAAAGAGTACTGAAGGGGCTGTTTTTCTGTCTGCGATAGATACCAGTCAAGGGGTTTTGCTCTAATAGTCATTATTATCAACTCTACCAGTAGTATTACCGCAATACCTATTATGGTTCCTATGATGTGACTCATTATCTGACTTGTCATGCTGCCTTCACCTCCCTTTTACAATGCCTCTCTGTAAACAGCTGCTCGGTGTAATCTTTTCTCTGTTCCAGCGTCTCCAAAATGTCCTCCTCAATGCTGCCCTCGCATATGAGATTGTAGAAATTGCAATTTCTACTCTGTCCTATTCTATGTATCCTTGCTTTCGCCTGCTCGTAGTCGCTGTATGAGAGACATTGGCTGTAAAAGATGCATATCCTCGCGTTTTTTTGCAGATTCAGCCCCATACTGGCCGCCTGATACTGGCACAAAATAACGGTGCCGGGCGTTCCTTTCTCGTATTCCTGCAAATCTTTCTTTTGCCCGTTTACTATTGATAGAGGGCGGCCTAATTTCTCTCTGATTTTTTGCAGAACGTAAAGCTCGGCCGTCCAGTTGTAGAAAATCACCACCGGCTCGTCTCCCGCCTGCTGCAACAATTCTTCCAGAGCTGCCGCTTTGGCCGGGTTATATACAGAGCAAATCTGGCGGGCATATAGCATTTTGGTCAAGTTATTTTCGCCAACAATCTCGGTATCTCCAATTTTTACAATGCCGTTTTTCATAAATCTCTTGTATTCCGGCGGGGTTTGTATAGATATAATCTGCTCGGTTGTTGCCGGTAACTGCACGCCTGCCTCTTCCATAGTGATGAACGAGCCGCCGTGTTCCTGTAATCCCTCACGCAATTTATCTATATTCTTATAGCCCTGTATAATCGGAATCGTCATCCAGGGGCGCGTCGGGTCTGTCCACTCGTAGACGTGACAGAACTGCTGCAAAAAGCGTTCTTTCGTGATACTCCATCCTAACATATGCATTGTCGGAATCATTGCCTCCATCTTACCGCCGGTTGCGGGGGTTCCGGACAACAATAACCTGTGCTTCGTTTTTGTCCTCATAACCGCCTTTGTCCTTTCGCTTGTCATATGTCCTATGAGAGAGGATTCATCGCAGATTATCGTAACATTTTCTTCATTGTCGTTGATATATTGTCTCAATTCAGCCGCTGATTTGGCCTTATAAGCGTCATAACCTATTACAATGGCTTTTCTACCGGTCGCATCTATAAACGGCTTTATACCGTCCCTCTTCGTCTTTTTATAGCCATTGAACACCTGCCGGTCTGTCTGTTCCGCCAGTTCTTCCGTCCACTGCGAAACGGTTGACTTTAATACCAGGCAAATCAACGTCGGCGTGTTCCATGTCTCTCGTTCGGTTAATCCTATTGCGGAAACCGTCTTGCCGGCGCCCATCTGCCAAAACAACGCCGCATTGTCACGGTCTTGTATTTTATCCAGCGCCTTTCGCTGGAATTCGTATAACTCTTTTTTCATATCTTCTTTTCTCCTCTATTTTTTTTATCTGACGTCGTCATATATCATGAAGCGTTCTCTCGCGCTGTCGTTTCGTTATCGTCACATATAATATGCCGAAAAAAAATATTTTGAAAATTTTTTTGCATAAAAAAAACGCCTTTGACGGCGAATACGTTATTATGACCTTGAGAATCGGCAGCAGGGGGTGTTGCCAAACTGTTGCCAAATGATTTTGAGGGTTGAGAAAGCCTTTATTTTAGCCTGCTTTTATGAAAGTAATATTATTTTTGAGTTTTTTCCTTTTTTTGCTTGCAAAAGCACAATTCATCTGTTACAATGTAATCTGTTGAACACAAGGTTACTGTTCAGACGCTATGCACACAGCACGACAGTAACAATAAAGCGTCAAGGAGGTGCTATCATGGCTAAATGTGCAATCTGTGAGAAAGCTGCTCATTTCGGAAATAATGTAAGTCATTCACATAGAAGATCCAATAAAA
>OLNC01000422.1_pt1 | contig 43301 bp, 30 predicted proteins | sample 1672011 | NCBI WGS metagenome assembly OLNC01 (sample SAMEA3136636, study PRJEB25190) | human gut metagenome | biome: human gut; feature: human-associated habitat; material: faeces | place: Austria | collected 2013
AAAAAGGCGGGCGAAACTTTATCCGTTTGCTTTACGTTAGCTTTATGTTAATTCTACGCCGTTATTCTTTCTAAAAAGCCAATTTGTTGTGAACAAATTGTAAAACGCAAAAGCACTGCCCTCAACACAGGCAGTGCTTTTATTGTAACACAGATTAAATTTGTGTCAAGCTTTATCGAACTCAGTCTACGACCTCGTAGCCCTTATCTTCGATGGCTTTCTTGAGCTCGGCATCGGAAATTTCAGCATTGAGCTGAATGACCGCCGTGCCCTTTTCGTGGCTGACTTCTGCAGATGTGACCTGCGGGAATGCCTCCAGACACTTTTTAACAGTGGCTTCGCAATGCGGGCACATCATGCCGTTAATCTTAATTGTTTTTTCCATGGTTTTTGTCTCCTTTACCTCGATGGTTTTCATTTCGGCGGGTTTTGCCGATTTTATTTTTTTATCGTGCTTCGTGCTGCGGATGTTCAATAAATTCAGACGAAGCGCGTTTGTGACGACACAAAAGCTTGAAAGGCTCATGGCTGCCGCGCCGAACATGGGGTTCAGCTGCCAGCCGAGCAGGTTAATGAATACGCCTGCCGCGAGCGGGATGCCGATGATATTATAGATAAACGCCCAGAACAGGTTTTCGTGGATATTGCGCAGTGTGGCGCGGCTTAAACGGATGCCCGCAGGAACATCAGACAGGCGGCTCTTCATGAGCACGACATCTGCGGCGTCGATGGCGATATCCGTACCGGCGCCGATGGCGACACCGATGTCGGCTCTGGTAAGGGCGGGCGCATCGTTGATGCCGTCGCCGACCATCATGACTTCCCCCTGCTCTCTGAGCTTGCGGATAACGTTTTCCTTGCCGTCCGGCAGGACGCCTGCGATGACTTCATTAACACCTGCCTGTCGGCCGATGGCCTCTGCGGTGCGGGCATTATCACCGGTGAGCATGACGACGTGAATGCCCATGTTCTGCAATTCGCGGATGGCCTGCGGGCTGTCTTCCTTGATGACATCCGCCACGGCGATAACGCCGATAAGCTTACCGCCCCTGCTGAAATACAGCGGGGTTTTGCCGGACCGCGCGAGGGCTTCGGCCTTTTCTTTAAAATCTGCGGGGACATCTGCCTGCGTGGAGATGAACTTCAGGTTGCCGCCTGCGAGAACTTCGCCGTTCAGGGCAGCGGTGAGGCCATTGCCGGGCTTTGCCATGAAGTCTGTGACTTCTTTTGCCTGCACGCCGATCTCCTCAGCGCGCGCCATGATGGCTTTGGCGAGCGGGTGCTCGCTCTTTTTCTCGAGCGCGCTTGCGGCTTCGAGAAGGTTTTTTTTGGTGATGCCCGGGGCGGATAAAATATCCGTGACGCGGGGCTCGCCGCTTGTGATGGTGCCGGTTTTATCGAGCGCGACGATCTGCACCTTGCCGGTTTTTTCGAGCGAAACGGCGGTTTTGAACAGGATGCCGTTTTTCGCGCCCATGCCGCTGCCGACCATGATGGCGACCGGCGTTGCGAGGCCGAGTGCGCACGGGCAGCTGATAACGAGCACGGAAATACCGCGCGCGAGCGCGTAACCGAACGCCTGCCCAACGAGCATCCAGACGATGAACGTAACAACAGCGATGCAGATAACGGTCGGGACGAACACGCCGGAAACCTTATCGGCGATCTTCGCGATCGGCGCTTTCGTGGCGGCGGCATCGCTGACCATGCGGATAATCTGGGAAAGCGTGGTATCTTCTCCGACGCGCGTTGCTTCGCAGCGCAGGAAGCCGGACTGGTTCACGGTCGCGGCGGAAACAGCATCGCCTACGGCCTTATCGACCGGAATGCTCTCGCCGGTGAGAGCGGATTCATTGACAGCGCTGGCGCCTTCCAAGACAATGCCGTCTACGGGGATATTCTCACCGGGGCGCACGACAAACACATCGCCGCAACGAACCTCGGAAACGGGCACGGTGACCTCTTGACCGTCCCGCACGAGCACGGCGGTTTTCGGCGCGAGGTTCATGAGACCCTTTAAGGCATCGGTCGTGCGGCCTTTGGAGCGCGCTTCCAGCATTTTACCGACCGTGATGAGCGTTAAAATCATGGCAGCAGACTCGAAGTAGAACTCGTGCATGTAGCCCATAACAGCGGCCATATCGCCGCGCATCTGGGCATCTGTCATGGCGAACAGCGCGTAGGTGCTGTACAGGAACGACGCGCCCGAGCCGAGCGCCACAAGGGTATCCATATTCGGTGCGCGGTGGATGAGCCCTTTAAAGCCGCTGATGAAGAACTTCTGGTTGATGACCATGATGATGACGGTGAGGAGCAACTGGATGAGGCCCATCGCGACGTGGTTGTCTTTGAGAAAATTCGGCAGCGGCCAGCCCCACATCATATGCCCCATGGAGATGTACATGAGGACAGCCAAAAAGCCGACGGACGCGATGAGGCGCTTTTTGAGCTTTGGAGTTTCGCGGTCTTTCAGGGCATCTTCTGCAGCAACGTTGGGGCTTGTGCTATTCTGTGCCGCACCTTTTTTGGACGCGCCGTAGCCGGCATCTTCCACGGCCTTGATAATGCTTTCCGGCGAAGCCGTGCCCTCAATGCCCATGGAGTTCGTGAGCAGGCTGACCGAGCAGGACGTAACGCCCGGCACCTTGCTGACCGCTTTTTCCACACGGGTGCTGCACGCCGCACAGCTCATACCCGTGACGTTATACTGTTCCATTTTCTTCCCTTCCTTTCATAAAAATGCGCCGAAAATTATCGCATCAGCTTTTGCAGTGTGGTGACAAGCTCATCGATGACTTCGTCGTTTCCTGCGCGGATGTCGTCCGCTACACAAGTCTTGATGTGGTTTGCGAGCAGCTCTTTCGTAAATGCGTTGAGCGCCGCGTTGGCTGCCGCGACCTGCACGAGGATGTCCGGGCAGTAGGCGCTTTTCTCCACCATGCCGCGAATGCCGCGGATCTGTCCTTCGATGCGGTTTAATCTGTGGATGAGTTTTTTGTATTCCTCATCGGAGCGGTGCTTCGTCTTATGACAGCCGCAGCACTTCTCTTCAGTTTTTTCTTCGGTGCAGTCTGTGCACGCTTCCGTATCGGTTGCATTGCTTTTGCAGCAAGCGTGCAGCTCTTTTTCTTCTGTATGTTCCAACGGAATTCTCCTTTCCGATTTCGCTTTATATACCCTCTTGGGGTATCTTGATTATATACCCATACAGGGTATATTGTCAACTCTTATTTTAGCTTTTTTTAAAATATTCTGCCCGGATTTTTGACCTGCATTTAAAGTAAAAAGCACCGCTTGGCTTTTGGCTCAAAACGGTGCTTTGGGTGTTAATCTTAGCTTGACTTACGCTTCGTATTCCATTTTCTCCGGCGTCCAGTCCTTGAGGACCTCGAGCATATCGACGGCAGTCTCTTTGGCGCCCTTGAGGTCGTGCTCTTTGTAGTTGCCGCACTCTTCGCGGCGGCTGCCGGGGATTTCTCCCTCAAAATCGCGGATGAACGCGAAGGATTCCTGCACGAGATGCAGGGCATCTAGGCGGCTCACGTTGTCGCGCAGGAGGAAATAGAAGCCCGTGCGGCAGCCCATGGGGCCGACGTAGATAACGGAATCGGACAACGCGGAGTTGCGCGCATACGTGGCGAAAAGATGCTCGAACGTGTGGAGCGCGCCGTTTGAGAGGTAATCTCCGGCGTTCGGCACCTTCATGCGCAAGTCGTAGGTTACAACGTCGCCGTCGATGCGGGAAACATACATGCCTTTTTTGAGCTTATCATGATTGACGGAAAAGCTGGCGATCTTTTTCATACTCTATCATCACTTTCTTCTATAATTTCGGGAATTTCTTAGAGTATACCACGCTTTTCTTTGAATTTCAATTCCGTCTTATTTTTCGACGGTAACGGTTTTCGGCTCGTAACCGGCGTGCCAGACGGTCTGCTTCAAAACGACTTCTTCGACGGGCTTCTTTGTGTAGATGCGCACGAATTTGCCGGCAAGGTCGACCTTTGCCATGCAGTCCGGCTGCTCGTTGAACGCGTTTTCAATGCGCATGGCGCAGTTTTTGCAGTGCATACCCTCGATGTCCATGCGGTAAACGTGGTCGTAGTCGTTCACGTTTGTATCCTGCGGCTTGACGTGCTTCACTTCATCGCCGCCACCGCCGCAGCAGCCGTTCTTCAATTTTTTGCGATAACTGATGACCGCAAAAATACAAATAGCCGCAATCACCACACAGATGATGATCGTAGCAGGGCTGATGTCCGTGCCGGTCGCATTCAAAATACATGTACGCATTTAAACCGCTTCCTTTTGTGAAAATAGTTCTTGTGAGAGAAGACTCTCATATACCCTTTGGGGGTATATTGATTATATACCTCGGCAATATAAAATGTCAAGAGAAAAAGTTAGCGATTTCTAACTTATTTTGAATTCCTGCGTTGCTGCGCGTGTGGAAAAATAAAAAATGCCGCCCGGCACTGTTCTAAACACAGCAGTCGAGCGGCGTTTTCGTTTACTTTTTACGGTTTCGCGTTCCAGAGGGTAACTTTCCCGGTTTCGCGGGTCTTATTCATATCGATGATGCGCTGGTTCGACGAGCCGCGAAAGCGCAGGGAAATGTCTTTGAGTTCATCGACAAATGCGCCGTCGACGAGCACGTCGAGCAGGGACAGGAATTCGTCCGTGACCTCGCAGCGGTTGCGGCCGCCGTCTTTCAGCATATCGGTCTCCAGGGTGGAACCGGAATAGCACCAGATGTCCTTTTCGGGGTATAGCTTGCGAACGCGGTGCAGAAACGGCACCAAAGCGCGTTGATTCTGCGGCTCCATGGGCTCGCCGCCGAGCAAAGTTAAACCGTTGATGAAACCGGGTGCAAGGGCTGCGAGCACCTCGTCTTCCGTTTCTTTTGTAAACGGCTTGCCGTAGTTGAAATCCCACGTTTCGGCGTTGAAGCAGTTTTTGCAGTGTCGCGTGCAGCCGGAGACGAACAGCGTGACGCGCACGCCGATGCCGTTTGCGATGTCGGTTTTTTTGATCTCACCGTAATTCATGATGGTTTCCTCTATTCATGAAATACCGCACAAAGCGCCTGCCCTGTGCGGTACTGTTTATTCTTGATTTTGACTTAATTACAAGTGCAGCACGCGCTCTTTGATTTCGGCGGTACGGCCCTGGTTCCAGAACTGGGTGCCGATGTAACCGCAGGTGCGGCGGGCAACGTTCATGGTATCCTGGTCGCGGTTGCCGCAGTTCGGGCACTCCCAGACGAGCTTGCCGTCATCCTCGACGATCTGAATCTCACCGTCGTAGCCGCACTTCTGGCAATAATCGCTCTTAGTGTTAAGCTCGGCGTACATGATGTTATCGTAGATATAGCGGATGATCTGCAGGACGGCTTCGAGGTTATTCTGCATGTTCGGGACCTCGACATAGCTGATCGCACCGCCGGTGGAAAGCGCCTGGAACTGCGACTCGAAGCGAAGCTTTTCAAACGCGTCAATATGCTCGGTAACGTGGACGTGGTAGCTGTTTGTGATATACGGCTTATCCGTGACGCCCGGAATGATGCCGAAGCGACGCTGGAGGCACTTTGCGAACTTGTACGTAGTGCTCTCGAGCGGCGTGCCGTACAGACCGAAGCCGATAGTGGTTTCCGCCTCCCATTTTTCGCACGCAGCGTTCATGTACTTCATGACAGCAAGCGCAAACGGCGTTGCGCTGGGGTCCGTGTGGGATTTGCCCGTCATGTAGCGCACGCACTCGCACAGACCGGCGTAGCCGAGCGAAATGGTGGAATAGCCGCCGTAGAGAAGCGCATCGATGGGCTCGCCTTTTTTGAGGCGGGAGATTGCGCCGTACTGCCAGAGGATTGGCGCGGCGTCGGACAATGTGCCTTTCAAGCGGTTGTGGCGGCACATGAGTGCGCGGTAGCACAGGTCGAGGCGCTCATCGAAGACCTTCCAGAATTTTTCCATATCGCCGCCGGAACTGAGCGCAACATCGACAAGATTCAGTGTGACGACGCCCTGATTGAAGCGGCCGTAGAACTTATAGTTGCCGTTTTCATCCTTCCACGGGCTTAACGCGCTGCGGCAACCCATGACCGGGAAGCAGTTGCCCTCTTTGAGCTCTTTCATCTTCTTTTCGGAGATATAGTCCGGCACCATGCGCTTTGCGGTGCACTTTGCGGCAAGCTCGGTGAGGTAATAGTATTCGCTGCCGGGGATAATGTTATCCTCCTGCAAAACATAAATGAGCTTCGGGAATGCCGGGGTAACCCACACGCCCTTTTCGTTTTTGACGCCCTCATAGCGCTGGAGCAGCACTTCCTCGATAATCATGGCGAGGTCGCGCTTTTCGCGCTCGTTTTTCGCTTCGTTCAGATACATAAACACGGTGATGAACGGCGCCTGACCGTTCGTCGTCATCAAAGTCACGACCTGATACTGGATGGTCTGCACGCCGCGCTTGATCTCCTCACGCAGACGGCGCTCCACCATTTTGGAGATTTGGGCCTCATCCGGGGAAACGCCAAGCTCGCCGATCTCGACTTCGACCTCACGGCGGATTTTCTCGCGGGAGATCTGCACGAACGGCGCGAGGTGTGCGAGGCTGATGCTCTGGCCGCCGTACTGGTTACTTGCAACCTGCGCGACGATTTGCGTGGCGATGTTGCAGGCGGTGGAGAAGCTGTGCGGCTTTTCAATGAGCGTGCCGGTGATGACCGTGCCGTTTTGCAGCATGTCTTCGAGGTTTACGAGGTCGCAGTTGTGCATGTGCTGCGCGAAATAGTCCATATCATGGAAATGGATGATGCCCTGCTCGTGTGCTTCGACGATTTCGCGCGGAAGCAAAATGCGGCGCGTGATGTCTTTGGAGACCTCGCCGGCCATGTAATCGCGCTGGACGCTGTTTACGGTTGGATTTTTATTCGCGTTTTCCTGCTTGACTTCCTCGTTGTTGCACTCGATAAGGCTGAGAATCTGGTTATCGGTGGTATTGGCGCGGCGCGCAAGCGAACGCGTATACCGGTAACAGATATACTCCTTAGCGACATCGAACGCACCCTGCCCCATGATCTGCTTTTCTACGAGGTCCTGTATTTCTTCCACGGACGCTGCACGCCCCATGGCGACGCACGCTCCTTCGACATTTGCAGCGATTGTGCGAATTTGCTCGTTCGTAAGCCTCTGACGCTCGTCGAGCTCTTTATTTGCCTTGGAGACAGCGACGATAATCTTAGTGATATCGAACGCTACTTCCGAGCCGTTTCTCTTAATGATCTTCATGTTCCTTACCGCTCCTTCATACCGCCCGCGGGAGCTGCATGTTTCCAGCCCCTTTGGTTTTCATAATCAGTTTCCATAATTTTCTTTATATTGAATATTTATGCGTAACCACAAGATATTGTGTTCGTTTTTGCGGTTCCTGCCGCAAGTACCCTACCAGTATACACCGAAGTTGGCATCTTGTCGAGTAGTAAATGCGCTTTATTTTAAATTTCTTTTTGTACCCTTTTACCCATTGCGCAATAAAGCGTGAAAGGGCACTGCAGAGCGGCGCGGCAAAGCGCGGGTTTGGATGTAAAAAAGGGCGGTCATTGACCGCCCTTGCAGGAACCCATGCAACTGGGTTCCCTACGATTTGAATGTCCCCCGGACATTCAAATCAACCTTCCTAATTTTATGTAGGCAAAGAGATTTCGCTTTCTGATGAAAGCAACTTAGGGCACTGTCCTAAGTACCTGCGGTCTTTTGAAAAAGACTGGCGAAAACTTTTGACCACCGTTACGGGAAGCTTCTTTTCTTACTCTTCCTCTGCTTTTTCCGGCAGAAGATCTGTCATGCTTTTTAAACTGATGCCGAGTGTGGACATGTTGTGCAGGAGTGCGGAGGTAGTCGGCTGGATGATTCCGCCTACGCCAAGCAGGATAAGCATGAGGTTGAAGCCGACGATGAAACGGTAGTTGCGGTGGATGCGCGCCATAAGCGCAGTGCTGAGCTGACGCAGGGTGACGAGCTCATAGAGATCGCCTGCCGCAACGGTGATGTCCGCAATCTCTCTGGCAATGGCAGCGCCGGTATTGATGGCAACGCCGACGCTTGCTTCGGACAGCGCCGGAGAATCGTTCACGCCGTCGCCGACCATGATAACGGTGCGGCCCATTTCTTTTTCGCGGCGGATGAAGTTCGCCTTATCCTCCGGCAGCACTTCGGCGTAGAACTCATCCACGCCGACCTCTGCTGCAACGGCTTCGGCGGTCTTGCGGTTATCGCCGGTCATCATGACAACCTTCTTGATGCCGCAAGCGTGCAGAGCGCAGATGGCGTCCTTTGCTTCCTTACGCAGCGGGTCGGAGATACAGATGACGGCTGCGAGCACACCGGAAATGCACAGATAAAGGTGCGAATACTCGGCCGGAAGTGCATTGAACTTCGCTTCTTCGCCCTCCGGGATCACGCAGCCCTCGTCTTCAAAAACGAAGTGCGCGCTGCCGATGATGACCTTTTTGCCCTCCACAGTGCTGGAAATGCCGTGCGCGACGACGTATTCCACGCGAGAATGGTACTCTTCGTGGGAGAGGCCGCGGTCCTTGGCTTCGGCCACGACAGCGTTTGCCATGGAGTGCGGGTAATGCTCCTCAAGGCAGGCGGCAAGACGCAGCATTTCGCTTTCCTCACGGTCGCCGAACGTTTCGATCATGGCGACACGCGGTGTTGCATACGTCAGCGTGCCGGTTTTATCGAACACGATGGTATCGGCGTTTGCAACGGCCTCCATGAAGCGGCCGCCCTTGACGGAAATATGGTGTGCGCTGCTCTCGCGCATCGCAGACAGCACCGCGATCGGCATGGAGAGCTTTAACGCGCAGGAGAAATCGACCATCAGCACGGCGAGCATCTTTGTGACGTTGCGCGTGAGCAGATAGGTCAGCGCCGTGCCGCCAAGCGTGTACGGCACAAGCTTATCGGCAAGGCGGGAAGCCTTGTCTTCTGCGGTGGACTTCAATTTCTCGGATTCTTCGATCATGTGGACGATGCGGTCATAACGGCCGCCGCCCATAGCTTTTTCGACGCAGATGACGCACTCGCCCTCTTCGGCGACGGTGCCGGCATACACGTAGCTGCCGACGGACTTCTGAACCGGCAGAGACTCACCGGTCATGGATGCCTGGTTGACCATGGCTTCACCCTCGACGACCTTACCGTCGAGCGGAATCATATTGCCCGTGCGCACAACGATGCGGTCGCCCGCCTGAATGTCGCCGATCGGCATGAGCACCTCGGTGCCGTTCGTCTTGAGCCAGACCTTATCGACATTGAGGGACATGGCGCCCGCGAGGTCGGCAACAGACTTTTTGTGTGTCCACTCCTCGAGAATCTCGCCGAGGCGCAGCATGAACATGACGGAGCCTGCCGTATCGAAATCGCCGCGCACAAGAGAAACGGTGACGGCAGTGGCATCAAGCACAGCAACGGAGAGATGACCGTGCAGCAGCGCCTTAACGCCCTCTTTGATGTACTTTGCGGAGCGGATGATGGCAAGCATCATGCGAATGGGCGCCGGGAAGAACATTTTGGCCATGGCGCGGCGCAGCACCGTGAAGACGAGCTTGTCTTCAAACTCGCGGTTCAATGCGCGGGCGGTGTGATCCGGCACAAGCTCCATGCTTTCAGCTTTTGCGAACGAGAATGTCGCGAGCGCACGAATAAGGGATGTGCGGTCGTTTTGATAGACGATGACGGCGTCCTGTGTGCGGTCGTAGACCTTAACTTCCTTTACGCCGTCCACGGCGCGCAGGTAATACTCTAAAACATCGGCTTCTTTCAGCGTCATGCGGCCGCAGACGAGATGTACACGCATGTGCCCGCGCGCTTCATGCAGAATTTTACACTTCATAACTTTATCCTTCTATGCAACAATATATTGGAAGCTCCGAAAAACAGAGCATATGAACGAAAAAAGAGAGCCGCTTTCGGCGGCTCTCCGGTAATTCAGACCCGGGATAGACCCGCGATCAGGCTTCGGTGGATTCTTCCGCGGAAGCAGTTTCTTCCGTGCATGCGCAAGCTGCATCTTCGATGACCTCTGCGGCAGCATCGGCAGCGCGCTGCTCGTTGATCTCCTTAGCGTCGGTCAGGATGTCGTTTGCGTTCTCCTTGATGGTCGTGACCGTTGCCATGACGCACTCCTTGGCACGCAGAGCAGCTGCAGTGGTCTCGGTGTAGACCTTCTTAGCATCCTTGCTGCCGAGCACCTTGATGCCGGCGGTACCAAACAGAACACCTGCTGCGAAAAGACCGATTTTTGCCCAATTCATAAAAATACCTCCTGTATTGCGGGCCGCATTTTAAGCATGCGGCTCATAAAATTACTTTTTCATATGTCCGCTGATGAGAGTCAGCACAAAGAACAAAACGGTAAGTCTCGCAAAATGCTTATGCATTTTCATATTCATTCACCACCTTGTTTGTTCTGGCAAAAGAATAGCACGATTTTTACCTAACTTCAACAGTTTTCACACAAAAAACACAATTTTCTATTATTTGTAAAAAACAACCTGCAAGTTAGCAATACCATTTTGGACAATTTGTTAAAACAGAATCGGTTAGTTTAAACAATCACAGGTTTCATGCCGGATTTTGCGGTTTCAGTACAGACGCACATACGATGTATATACAGCTCAAAAGAAACATTTTGGCAATTTTTGAACCAAAAAGGCGAAATCGTTCCATTTAGACTTTCGATATAACTTTTGCTTTCCGCAGCATTGGAATACAGCGGTTTACATTGCGCTTATAGGAACAATTAGACGCGTCACAGGCATTCTCTATTTCCCACTTTGTACAGTACACGAGGACAGACAACAAAGCGCGCATCACGGGAAGCACCCATAAAGGTTGCTCATTACCGTTTCGGTTCTACGTACTCCTTTTGTTTCAGCGTTTTGGTCTCGGGCACATTTTTTTGCAGGCGAGTGTGCAAACGGTCTACCGCCAGGACTCCGAGGACGCTGCTTTTGCACCTGCATGGTCGTGAGCGGCGGTGTGCGCGTGGTGCTGATGCTGGAATCATCGAACCCGATGACGGAAACGTCCTGCGGAATGCGGTATCCGAACCGCAGAAGCGCTTCGCACGGCTCGCTTTGTATGGCGCAAATCTGCTCATCACCCGGCTGACTGCCGTAGAAATAACGCACGGAAAGGTCGTAGCCGAGCGCGTGGGCCTCTTCGGTGACACCTTGCGTAAGCCGCTCGAAAAACAGGGTATCCCCTACCACCTTGCCGTGACGCTTATACAAAATAAGCTGCAAAAGTCCGTTTGTTTGGTTTTGCAATATCCCCATCGGACGTTTTAGTCCCGTTTTTTCGCCGAAACCGACGAAAGCACGAGTCATACAGAATAAAGCGTGCAAATATATCGGCGTGAAGCCCGACCTCTATGACCCGGAGACGATCTTTGCGAACACGCACCGCAGCTGCTTCACACCGGAGATGGATCATACCGAGCGCGAAGCACGCTACAATGGTTGGCAGAAAGCCGTGCGGCAAGCGCTGACGCACTAAAGCTTATTGAATTTCAAAATGCATATTCGCAAGGCAAAACCGCGAATATGCGTTTTTTCACTATTTTTACACCTTGCAGTTGACAACGCACGCGGTTTTGTAATAGACTGGAGATAACGCCGAAATGCGGCGAAGAATCTTGGGATAAGAGGTAAGTTTACTATGAAAAAAGGCGCGAAACGCAACCAAATTATCAGCGAGCTTTTACATGTGACGGACGAGGAATTCACGGATGAGGAACTGATTCATCAGCTGATTGCAACGGAAGTCACAAAAAACGCAGACAAGGACGAGCACATGACGTTTGGGCAGCGTGCCGCGGACGCAGTGGCGCGCTTTGCGGGAAGTTGGGCGTTTATTTTCAGTTTTATCGCCGTCATGGTCATTTGGATGGTCATAAACCTCGTTTTGGGTTCGAGAGCATTTGACGAATACCCGTTTATTCTATTAAACCTCGTACTTTCGTGCATCGCTGCCGTGCAAGCGCCGCTCATCATGATGAGCCAGAACCGCCAAGAAGCAAAAGACCGTCAGCGTGCAGAGAATGACTATAAGATCAACTTAAAAAGCGAGCTCATCATCGATGATCTGCACAAAAAGCTCGACCTTGTTCTGGAAAACCAAAAGAAGATCAACCGCCGCTTGGATAAGATTGAAGCGGAGATTGCGCCGGAAAACGAGGAAAAATAACGCTTTACATATAAAGATTTGGGAAATCGTATTAAAAAAGCATCACCATCCGTAAAGGAACGACGGCGGATATCTCCGCCGTTTTGGAACAGAAAAAGCAGATGCACCCGATGTGGATTCGGGGCATCTGCTTTTTGCTGTCTTTCGATTTCAAATTTTACTCTGCTTCGCTCAAAAGCATACGGTCATTATCGAGGGCTTTGCCGGCGGCTTGCTTGAAGCGGTCGAGGAGGTCGGCAACAGTCATGTGGGCACGCTCTTCGCCGGTGACGTCCAGAATGATCTTACCGGCGTTCATCATGATGGTGCGGTTGCCGAGCTCCAGTGCGGACTGCATATTGTGCGTAATCATCATGCACGTGAGGCGGTTTTCCTCCACAGTGTTTTTTGTGATCTCGAGCACCTTTTCGGCGGTGGCGGGGTCAAGCGCGGCGGTGTGCTCGTCGAGTAGAAGGAGCTTCGGCGGGTTATATGTGGCCATCATAAGCGTGAGCGCCTGACGTTGGCCGCCGGAAAGCAAACCCACGGGCTGGGTCATGCGGTCTTCGAGCCCCATACCGAGCAGGGAGAGGCGTTCGCGAAACGCCTCTCTGTCCTTGCGGGAGATGGAGCTAAGCCAACCGCCGTGCCCCGCTGCGAGCGCTAGGTTTTCTTCGATGGTCATGCCCGGTGCGCTGCCGCGCATGGGGTCCTGAAACAGGCGGCCGATGCTGCGGGCACGCTTATACTCCGGCATGAAGGTGATATCCTTGCCGTCAAGCTCGATCTTGCCGCTGTCCGTGAAAAAGCTGCCGGAAATAGCGTTGAAGAGCGTGGATTTGCCCGCGCCGTTTGCGCCGATGACGGTGATGAAATCGCCCTTTGCGGCGTGGAAGCTGAGGTCTTCGATCGCCTTTTTGGCGTTGACCGTGCCGGGGTTGAAAGTCTTCGAGATATGCGTGAGTTTAAGCATGGGTGCGCTCCTTTCCGAAACGGCGCTTCAGATACGGAAGCTGTTTTTTGAGGTACGGCCCGGAGATTGCCAGAATGACAATAACGGACGAGACGAACTTGAGCATGAACGCGGGCAGGTTGAACCGCAGCGCGATGGTGTACACAAGGCGGAACACGAACGCGCCGACGACCATGCCGAAGATACGCAGCGGAATTTTGCCCTTGCCGAAGAACGCGCCGCCGATGAGGAGCGATGCCAGCGCAACCGTAACCATGCCGGTGCCGATATCGATGCTGACAGACTTTTGCGACTGCGCGAGCAAGCAGCCTGAAAGCGCCGTAAACGCATTGGAAATGCACAGGCCGATGATGGTCGTTTTAACCGGGTTGATGGACGAGGAGCGAACCATGTCCGGGTTATTGCCCGTCGCACGAATGGCGAGGCCGAGGCGTGTGCGGAGGAAAAGTCCCAAAACGACCGCCACGAGTACAACCGTGATGATGATGACGATAAGCTTATATTGCCCCGCAAGCGGTGTGTTTTCGAGCACCGAACGCATTTTGGTGAAGACCGTATCGGAATTATTGAGGTTCAGAAGCGACGCGCCGTTCATGATGCCGATGTTGACGGAATAAAGCGCGGTATTGACGATGATGCCGGCAAGCAGGCTATCAATGCCCATTTTTGTCTGCAAAAGAGCCGTGACGAAGCCGGAGACCATGCCGATCGCCATAGCGGCGGGGATTGCCAGAAACGGATGCCCGGAAAGCGCGACGGACGCGCCGACGACCGCGCCGAGCGTGAAGCAACCGTCTGTGGAAAGGTCGCATACGTTCAGCATGGAATAGCTCAAAAACAGTGCCAAAACAGTCAGCGAGCTGATGAGACCGAGCTCCAGCGCTGTCTGCCCAAGGGTCAGGATGGAATCGAAAGACATACGAAAACTCCTCGTTTTGCAGATTTGTGGTGATATGCCGAAGCCACGCGCCCGAAAACCGGGTGCATGGCAGCGGTGATTGCATTCTTAATGGGTAAGTAAGGTATTGATGAAGTATGGTAGTATGAAGTGTTTGAAAGCTTATGGGGTAGGATAAGCTTTTGAGAGATTTAAATTAAGACTCGAGATCGCTGAAGCTCTCTGCGGTCGTGATCTTCTCTACTCTCGTGCAGTACGGGGCAAAAGCTTCGGAGACGGTATCGAAGTCGAAGCCGAGCTTTTCGCAGATTTCGGTGTTGACCGTTGCGGTGCCGTTGTCGAACGTGATGACCGGTGTGGTCGCCGGGTCTTTGCCTTCGGTGAGGATGGAAGCGATCATATCTGCGGTCTCGCGGCCGAGGTTTGCGTAATCGACGCCGTAGCCGAGGAACGCGCCGTTGAGGGCGAAGGAATCGGCGCCGGTGTAGTGCGGGATGCCTGCGTCAGCAAAGGTCTCGTAAATCGCGAGCTCTGCCTTCATGATGGTGTTATCGGTCGGGGTGAACACGGAATCTACACCGTCGGAAACGAGTGCCTGTGCGGCGAGTGCGACTTCTTCGGCGGTCGTTGCGGTGCGCTCTACATATTCAACACCTTTGTCGTCGAGGTACGCCTTTGCGTGCTCGATGGCGGCGGTGGAGGAATCCTGTCCTACGTCGTACAAAAGGCCGATCTTCTTGGCATCGGGGTTCTGGGCGAAGATGAGGTTCATAACGGAGTTGGTATCGAGGTTATCAGAGGAGCCCGTCACGTTGCTGCCCGGCTCTTCAAGGGAAGCGACAAGACCCGCGCCGACCGGGTCGGACACGGCGGCGAACACGACAGGCGTTTTGCTGTCTTCGGTTGCGGACTGCATCGCCATGGCGACCGGGGTCGCGACACCGACCATGAGGTCTACGTTATCGGCTGCAAAGTTTGCGATGATCTGATTCATGACGTTCGCGTCGGCGTTACAGTTGTCGTACTTCACGTTGATTGTGATGCCCTGCTCGCTTTCGATCTCGGCGAGACGTGCATTGATGTTCTCAACGATCTGGTTTAAGGAAGCGTCATCGACGTAATTGCAGATGCCGATGGTATACGATGCGCCGGAAGATTTTTCGCTTGCGGTGCTCTCTTCACTCGACGCACTGCTTTCGGAAGCGGCGGACGAAGAAGAGTCGCTTGACGCGGAGGACGTGGAAGAAGCTGTGCTCTGACCGCTGCAAGCGGCGAGGCTGAGGGTCATAGCGGCAGCGGTGATCATGGCAAATACGTTTATGAGTTTCATAAATTTATCGATCCTTTCAGGTTTGTTTTAATGCGTTCAAATGCGGTTCAAAATTTCGGATGCAGCGCGGCTGCGCCATCGTTTTGTGTAAACAAACATGAAATAACCTCCCTGAAAAACAAAAAATCCTGTCCCTGCAATCACTTGCTGGGACAGGATCAAAATTCCTGCGGTGCCACCCGGCTTGGTATGTGAAACACACACCCTCTTACGCGTACCATCATACGCAGACCTTTGTTTACGGAGAGCCACACTCCGTCTCACATACTCGGGAAATCCTTTTCTGTTCGCCCTCAGAAGTCCATTCCGCTTTATCTTTCCGCCGTGATCCCACCATCCACGACTCTCTGTGAGAAAAGTTGCCTAAAGCGTACTCACTCTTCCTCAACGGTTTAGTGCATTGTAGCACACATTTTTTCGGTTGTCAATTAGGTTTTTGAAAAAAAACGAATTTTTGTAAAAAAGACAAATTCGGTTAAAAATGGCCCATCAGCAATGCTCAAGATTTATAAGCCACTCGGCGCAGGCGTTCTCTACGACGAGCCTTGCCGCAAGGGCGAAATTGGCCCGGAGCTAAGCCACACCCACCGCTCGTTGCGAGTGGCAGAGTTCATATCGCCTTATTATGCAAATCGTATTGCGGTCATCCTGTGACCTTTTTGTTATTCAAATGCAGCACGCGGTCGCACTTTTCGGAGATGAACGCATCGTGCGTGACGATGATGCAAATTTTGTCTTTGCAGACCTGCTTCAGAGCCTCAAACATGCCCTCTGCGGAGGCTTTATCGAGGTTCGCGGTGGGCTCGTCGAGCACGAAGACCGGGCGGTCATCGTAGAAAATGCGCGCCAAAGCGACCTTGCGGCGCTGACCGCTGGAGAGATTTTTGCCCTCCGGCTCGATCTCGTACTCCGCTGTTTTTTCGTTTACAAACTCCGTGAGGTTGGCGAGTTCGACAGCCTTGCGGAACTTTTTCTCGTCAAACGGCTGATCCATGCAGATATTCTCTTTGAGCGTGCCCGCAAAAACGGAGACGAAGCCGGAATCGTAGCTTAAATAATTCCGAATCTCCGCGCCGTGGACGGTTTTATTGCCGATTTTGAGCTCGACCTCGCCGCCCGTGGGTGTATAGAAGCCGATAAGCAGCTTTGTGAGCGTGCTTTTGCCGCTGCCGTTTTCGCCGGTGAGCGCAACGATCTCGCCCGTGTGCACCTGCGTTTCGGTGTGGGACAGGATGACTTTTTCTTCGTCATACGCAAAGGAGAGGTCTTTTGCGGTGAGCGCTGCGCTGCCTGCATTTTGGACAGCGGGCTTTGCGGTTTGTGTGCTATTTTCGGTGGGCATGGAGAGGATCTCGCCGATGCGGTTTGTGGAGACCTTCACTTCGTTGACCTCGGCCATCCAGCCCGAAATGTGCAGGAACGGGCCGTAGAAGAAGCTGACGAGGTTCACAACGGCGATGAGCGTGCCGACGGTGGTTTCGCCGCGCACGACAAGGAACGAGCCCATGCCGAGCGCGATGATGAACATGCCGACGCCGAGGAAGTTATTGAGAAAACCGATGGCGCCCTGCAAAACACTGAGTTTGCCGACGTATTTCTGCTTTTGCGCGTATGTATCCCCCACGCGCTTCTGCACCCAGCCGAGCACGCCGTAGGACTTAAACAGCATGTACTGGCTTAAAAATTCCTGCAAAATATTGCGGTTTTTGTCTTCGTTCTGCATGATCTGAATGCTGTTCATCTCAAGCTTCGGGGAGATGCGGATCATGGTGAAAATCAAAATCGGCACGACGACGATCATGACGACCGCGAGTTTCCACTCGAGGAGGAACATCAGGATAAAGCTGACGACGAACGTGAAGCTCTCGAAAAAGATGCTCGGGATGAGCGTTTTGGAGTAGAAATTCGAGAGGGTTTCCGCGTCTTTTGTCATGCGCGTGAAGTAGTTATCTGCCGCGCCGCTGTCGAACGTCCTAAGGTCTGTGCGGTAGAGGTGCTCCACCATGGCGCTGCGCAGAGAAAGCTCCATGCGGCAGGAAAGCTTGCCCTGCAAAACGGACGTAACGACCTGCGAGATGCCGAGCACGAGCAAAACGCCGACCGCGATGATGAGACATGTGGTGAGCGGCATAGTGCTTGCATTTGTAGCGATGTCGAGGAACATTTTCATTAAAACAGACACCGCGATGACGGAAACGCCCAGCAGCACGGAAAAAATAACGAGCAAAATAAACTGCGGAACGTTTTGACGGATGAGGTGAAGGGAATGCCGGTTTTGCTCTTTCTTCATTTCAAAATCTCCTTTTTGTTGTCTGAACTCATCATGTGACAACATGAAAATTCAGCCGTTTATTTGTTTTTGTGCAAAAGATCGACTTGCTCTCCCGTTTAACGCCAGTATACTACATCATCAAAAATTTGTCTACTTTTTTTTGTAAAACCATCTATTTTCACAATCAATTCGTCGAAATTTCCGCAAAATGACGAAAGCCGACGGCAGGGGCTTTTTCGCTCCGCCATCGGCTTTTATAAGATTAAAATACTTTTAATCCGTAAGCTGCGCTTTTTGCGCGCGGGCAAACCACGGGTACAAAAGACCAGCGTAGTGCAGCTTAAAGTGCGTTTTGAAGCTTGTATTCTTGTTCGTCGTGACGAGGTGCTCCAAAAAACTCTGTACCGTGCGCTCCTCGTACACCTCGAGCGCGATGCCGCCGTAGACCGCCTTTTCCAGCAGCTCGCACACGCGGGTGTAGCTGCCCGGTTCGATATTCGGGAATGCGTTCACGATAGCCGCGTCCACCTCTGCGGTGTTCCAGCCGATGCTGGCTTCTATGTTCCAAAGGCGCAGATAGCAAAGAATCTTTCTGCCGAGGAACAAAATGCGTTCCTGATTTTTGGCGCTCCTGAACTTTTTGATTTCCGTCATGTAGATCACGCCGCGAGCAATCTCGAAGAGCAGAAAGAGGACGGTCAAAAGCAGCACGAGCGCCGCCACGATGCCAAGCAGCAGATTTGCGGCATCGATCGCCGTGCCGACCGGGTCTGTAAACGGGCCGGAGCTATTGCCCGGCTTCGTGACCGGCGAAACATCAATCCGGCTGTCTTCAAGCGCGGCCGTTTTGTGCACGTTATCCGGCGTATCGACCATATCCCGCAAGGTGACGGCGTCATAATAATAGCCCGGCGTGGTATCGATCGGCAACCAGCCGACGCCGTCAAAATACACCTCGGCCCATGCGTGGGCGTCCTGCCCGGTGAGCGTGGTGTCGCCGCTTGCAATCCGTTCTGCGGGGGCGTAATAGCCCTCCACGTAGCGCGCGGGGATACCGTGCGCACGCAGCGCCTGCACGGCGGCAGAGGCATACTGCACCGCGTTGCCGCTGTGACTTTTCGTTAAGAACCAGCGGATGGGGTCGGTGCCAACCGGCGCGGCTTCGGGGCTATCCGTATACGCGGCCTGCCACTCCAACACGTCGCGCACGCGGCGCACAGCGCTGTACACGCCGTCCGTCTGGGATTCATAATCGTCCCAGAACATGGACTGTAAAAGCGGCAGAAGGTCTGCTTCCACAGCGGTGTATGTATCGTACACAAAATCACGGTAAACCGCCTCGGCCTCACAGTAGGCTGCCTGTGCATCGGTCACGGGGTCTGCCACCCACGCTTCCGCCACGGTCAGCTCCGAGGGGCGGGAGCCGGAGCGCTCATCGAACGTGTATTCATGCACGCCGGTGAGCGTAAAGCTGTTAAAGCGCGTGTCTTTTTCTTCAAACGCGCCGCTCCAATCTGTTCCGGAAACAGAGGACGGCGTGTAGACGTAGGAGCGTTCCGCGCCGCTTACTGTGACGCTGACGCGGTTTTCGGACGGTTTGCTGTCCGATGCTGACAGGCTGTAATACTGCGAGACCTGCATGAGCGGGTCAAAATTATGGTCTTGAAGCCACTTTAAAATGCCGCTCTGTTCACCGCCGTAGGCTGCATCCGGCATGGCGCGCCATGCGCCGTCTTCGTAATCGCCGCCGACAAAGCCGCGCAGGTAAAAGCTCTTTTTCTGCCCGCTCTGCACCGTCAGCATCTCATCTCCGGTCTCGTGCAGTATATCGGCTTTGGCGATATCGCCCTCGGGCAATGTGGCTTCGCCGTAGCGCAGTGCGTGAACGCCCTCTTCGGTGTTTTCACGCAGCGTATCGACTGCGGAGATGTTGCCCGCAGGCAGCACCAGCGCAAAAAAGATGAGAAACACCGCTGCGACCGCCCACATCACACCGGCATGCAGTGTGCGGTAAGCAGCTTTGCAGGAGGTATACTCGCCGAGCAGACCGCACAGCAAAAGCGCCGTTGCAAGTGGGCTGAATGCCTCGCCGACAAGCCCGATGAGCACCCATATAAGGCAGTAAACGGCAACAGGGCCGCGTCTGCCGCCGCGCGTACACAACCAAGATACGAGCGCGCACAGCATTGTCAAAAGCAATGTGAAGGCGATGATGTCTCCTGCGAGGTCTATCATCGGCAGCAGTGCCGCGCCGCCCTCATGCGCCGCATTCCAACGCGTGATAAGGCGATTCACCCAGCTCATACCGCCGGAAAGCGGGTTGCCGGTGACAAAGCAGACCGGCAGAAAAACGAGCCACGGCACAGCCGCCGCGGCACGGTATATGTTCTTTTTCGCACCGAGATAATCCCCTGCGATGCAGCCCAGAAGCACCGTGACGGCACCGCCGAGCGGCAAGACGAAAAGACTCTTTAAATCAACATTCCAGATAACCATGAGCGCTATGAGCGCGCCCGCCGTAAGCAGGGCCGCGCGCAGGGAGCGCCACAGCAGATACGCTGCTTTGTTTTCTTTTTTTTCCGGGTAGACCGTAACGGTCTGCGGATGTTTCATGCGCGTCCCCTCTCTCAGCACAAAATGCGGTAAACTTCATCTTCGATTCGCTCGGCAGGCAGCTCTACCACTTCGCAGCCGCCGCCCACCGCAATATGCTGCAATTTGCCGCCGGACACCGCACTGATAACGGTAGTGCCGATGCGACCCTCAAGCGGTTTTAAGGACGCGGTGTATTGACCCGCGGTGAGCAGCATCAGGCGCTCTTCATAGCCCTGTATGCGGCGCTGCATTTCAGTCGTTTTGTGAAAAGCGAAAAGGTCGTATCCTTTTGTGCTGCTTTGCATAACGCGCACAGTGATCCACTCGCCGTTCTGCATGCGGAATTCTGCGGTCAAATGATAAGCCAGAAATTATTTCCGAGTGTCTCCAAAAGTTTTGTGAACATATTCATGCGGCATTCTCCTTTTTTCCTCTATTGTAAGCTGCCGCCGCAGCGCGCGACCTATTCTCCCCCAAACCGTTCCGCCGCATTACGCAGGGAACCAAACGCAAATAAAGCCGGTCCATAGAACCGGCATATCTGTTAAGTCATATCAATCGAGCTTTTCAATGGCCTCCACGATCTCCTTCTGATCTTTGCAGACCTCTTCAAAAAGCGATTCGTCCGTCAGCGGAACGGCGCCACGCACGGCCTCCGTTAAAGCGGATGCCGATTTTTGCAGGCGGTCGAAGCCGAGGTTCTGTGCCACACCCTTTAAAGTGTGCGCCGCGAGGAAAGCATCTTTCCAGTTTTTGGCTTCCACAGCTGCTGTAAGCCGGTTATAGGTCGGGTCATTTGCGTATTTGCGCACGAACTTGCCGATCATCGCCTCATTCGGGATGCGTTTCATCACGTTTTTGAGGTCGCCGCCGATTTTCTGATATAATTCTTCAAGCTTCATAATCTGTCACCTTTCTGCAATTCCTATCTGCATGCCGCATGATTTACATTCGCGTGTTTCGCTTTATTTTCGTACATGCGCAGGTCTGCCTGCCGAATGGCTTCGGAGAGCGGGTGTACGCGGTATACGCCGCCAAGGCTGACATCAAGCTTCACCTCGGGGTAATCCGGCAATTTTGTCTTCTGCACGGCGCGTCTGAGCTGCTCTAAACGCGCATAGAAAACATCTTCGCCGATCTTGGAGAAGATGAGGAGGAACTCGTCCCCGCCGTAGCGGATGAGCGTATCACTGCCGCGGATGCCGGACTGGATCGTATTCGCGATGGTTTTCAGCGCTTCATCGCCCACAGGGTGGCCGTATGTATCGTTAATCTGCTTAAAAAGGTCAACATCCACGATTGCCACGGCATCTGCGCTTTCCAAATTAGACTGGAAGCTCTCAAGATACAGTCTCGTGTACGTTCCGGTCAGGGTATCGCGGTAGAAGTTCATAAACGAAGAACGCGTTGGCGCATCGTTGTCGCCGCCGCAGCGTGTGCACTCCGCTTCGTCTTCATGCGAAGCAATCTCCAGTGTGCAGGTACGTCCGTTGACGTTGATATGTTTAGAAAGCACGAAGTACATTTGCCTGTCACGCATTTCAAGCTTGGTGACCCACTCTTTTCCTTCCAGAGAGCGGGAAGAAATACAGTTTTCACACGGCTCGTTTCTGCCCCAAATTTCATAGCAGTGTATCGGCGTAGTGATTACTTTGCCGTCTTTATCCAGCTCAAGGGTCTCGTTCGTTTTCGGATCAACAAGGCGCACCACTTCAAACACACGGCTCAAGTCATTCAAGAGATGCGCTATGTTGTCTTCCGTGCACTTTTCAAGCGCTTTTTCTCCGCGCCGCACCATTTCATCCTGAATATCTTCAAAGTGTCCGAGCACGCCGTCATATTCTTTGTGTTTCGTTGTCCAAAGCGATTTTACCGTAAGGCGCTGCCAGCGATATTCCCCGTTAACGGGGATCTGCACAATCATTTTCACTTCCGGTCTTTCCGGCGTTGTTGCTTTCAGCTTTTCACGCAAAGCGATCCAATCCTTTTCAGAGAGCAGCGAAACGTCGTTCCATTCCGTCAGATACATGGATTTTTCTCGTTGATCGACCGGCGCATTCCAATCTTTGAGATGTACGGTATTTGTCCAGCGGTCAAATTCAAACTGGATACCGCCGCACTGCTCTGCGAAGAATTCCGCCTTTTTCTGCTCGAAAATGAGCAGGCTGTGCGCACGGTTATCAGGCGTAAGCTCTTTTTGCTCGAGCATTTCATCGGAAAGGCGCTTTGCTTCCTGACGGTAATCGAACCGTCTGGGGTCTGTGTGCATGTTCTCGAAAAGCTGATCCTGCACGTCCAGCAGGCACTGTATCAAAAGCGGATTGAAGGCGCCGCATTCGCCGTTTGTAATCATTTTAATAGCGGTCGCGTGGTCGAACGACTTTTTGTAGCAGCGTTCGCTTGTAAGCGCGTCGTACACGTCTGCCATGGCGACGACCTGCGCGGAAATCGGAATCTCATCGCCCTTGAGGCCGTCCGGGTAGCCGCGGCCGTCCCAACGCTCGTGATGCCAGCGGCAGATCTCATGTGCCAGATTCATCAGCGTTTCGGCTTGCTGCGTACCGAGGTCGTACAGCATCGAGTCACCGATGGCGGCGTGATTCTTCATGATCTCCCACTCTTCGGGGTCGAGCTTGCCGGGCTTATTTAAAATCGCTTTCGGAACGCTGATCTTACCGATGTCGTGCAGTGCGGAAACCGAAGCGATCATAGAGATATCCGTTTCCGTCAGCGGGTATTTATCCGTGATCTCAATCAAGCGGCGCAGGAGAATGTCCGTCATCATGCGCACATGCAGAATATGCTGGCCGCTTTCGTTGTTGCGGTATTCGATAACATGGCTCAAAATATTGATCATCGTGTTGTTCGTCTTTTCACGCTCGTAGACCTGCTCCTCCACAAGGCGCACAAGGCGCTTTTGGCGGGCATACAACATGAGCGTATTTTCGACACGGCGGCGGACGACCGTCAGATCGAACGGTCTGCTGATGTAATCCGAAGCGCCGAGGTCATAGCCGCGGCGGATGAAATCCACATCACTTTCGGACGAGATGATGATAACCGGCACCTCGCTGATCCAATGCCGCAGATTCATAATCTCCAGCACGCCGAAACCGTCTATTTTCGGCATGTTGATGTCAAGCATCACGAGGTCGATATCCTCGTTTTTTTCGAGGATATCGACGGCTTCTGTGCCGTCTTTTGCCATGACATATTCGTATTTATCGCTGAGTATTTCCTCAAGGAGCATTTGGTTCATTTCCGAATCGTCCGCGATGAGTATTTTTTCCTTTAAACTCATAGATTTCTCCTTGCAGCGCTTTCTGTTTCGTCTCACAATTTATTTTTTATCGGAAAGCACTTTCATTTTTACTGATAGAATGACTTGCCAAAGACAGAATTCGCTATATTCTCTGCAAATTCGTCAAAAAGTGGATAAAAAGCAGTAATTCTATCTATTCTGTACAATAAAGAACACTATTTAAATACACTGTTTTTCTATTTTATCATATTTGCTTTTTACGTGCAAGAAAAATCGCATGAAATCATACTTTTTTAAAACAAAGCGTATACAATTTCTTTATTGCAAAAACACCGCGCCTGCGGAGCATTCCGTTTGGCGCGGTGTTTCTCAGTTTTCTGTATTGCGGTTCATGTATTGATACATGTTGGAGTTTTGTTCTGTGTTGCGATCGGCTTTGGAAGATTTACCTTTCATTCCGGAAAACAAATACGTACTCCACTCTTTCGTGCTCTTATCGTACACATACTGCACAACATACCAATCCCACCCGCCAATGTTATCAACCTCTGCGGTTGCACTGGCCTTCAACTCTAAATTTGTTTCCATTTCCGCTTCTATCAGCCGTTTGAGTTCTGTATTTCCGCTTTTCCAAGTGGCCGATGTACTATTATTGACACAAACGCCCGGATCTGTACCAAAAAACACAGATGAACTATAATTATTACCATAGCCGTCCGGATACGAAGTGCCATCACGACACACCAAAACCCATACGCCGGTGCCGTTAGAGTTATCTGTACAAGTAATGGTTCCGTCTGCCACCCACTTGCCGAGCAGAGATTGAATTTTACGCGCGTTGCGGATGTCTTCGGCGCGGGCGCGGCCCTCTGCGGTGTCTTCGGTCGTCACATTGAGCTTTTCCACTTCAAAGGTGGTTTCGGCCAGCGTGTTTTTATTTTCGCTGTCTTTTACGCTCAACTTCACTTTGAAAAGGGAGGAAACATCGTCATACGTTAAGCTTCCTACCTCAGCTTTAATACCGTAGGGGTACGCCTTTGCGGGCAGAATGTCCTTGCCGCCAAGCTGCACATGCCCTTCCGGCGTAGTGGTAAACGCGGTGTAATCACCGCTGCCGAACTGCTGGCTGAAAAAGCCCGTAACGTTGCCGCTGCCGTCTACTTTCAGTGTGCCGGAATAGCGCAGCTCATCGCTGATGGTGGTCGTAAGCGTGGAGCACAGCACCTGCGCTTCCGAATATGAAACGGATTTTGCGTAGGAGCGCACGCCGAGCTGCACACCCAACACCATCACCATGCTGACAAGCACCAAAATGGCGACTGTGCAGAGCATTTCCACGAGCGTTAAGCCTTTTTTATCTTTCAGCTTCAAGTTCCCGCCCCCTGCTCTTTGCTTTCCCTGTAATACGTGTAGCCGTTTTCGCTTGTGTATTCATCGACTTGAACATGGATGACTTTTGTGGCACTGTTGTTATCCTTAATGGTCAGCGTTTTGGTTTCGCCGCCCTTGACGGCATTCTTATACGTTAAAGCCACATCGGTTTTGCGCACCTTGGCATTTACCTTGGAGGCCGTGGAAACTGCGGTGGAAAGAAAAAGCATAACGAGCACCACGACCACGATGGCCATGAGCGTTTCCACCAGTGTTTCTGCTTTTTGTGAACGCAGCTTTTTCAACCCGTTACCTCCTTTTGCAGCTTTGCCTTATTCCATTCGAGCGTTTGGGTGACAACCTGCGTGGAGCCCGAGCCCGTATCGCCGGAGGTTCTTTCCTCCGTCAATTTGCCCTCCATAGTCAACACCATGCGGCAGGGATGTTCGGAGTCCACACCGTTTGTGAATGTTGCGGTGAGGTTATACACCTTGCTGCTTCCGTCACTGCCGGTGCCGATTGATACAAGGATTTCTGCCGATACATCTTCATAACCGTCTACGGAGAACGTGTAGGTCTTTGCATAAGGGGTCGTCGTGTTCACATATATAACCCATTCGCCGATGTCATTGATCATATCTCCCACCGCACATGTGGCCTTTATCGTATCTTTCGTCGTAGTGGTCGTTCCATCCGCATGCGTCACCGTGGTCGTAACATCTTTATACCGGCCCGTAAGACTTTGGAAATCGTCGCGCACGAGCTCGGCGGCAGAGCTGACCGCGAGGTATGCCTGCTGCTGTTCTTTTTCCGAGCGTTTATTTACGGCGGCGCTGGTGGCGGCGGAGATGATGACCGCGCTCACCATGATGCCGACCAGCATAAGCAGCAGCGCCATCAGCATGGAAGCGCCCCTTTGGCTATTCAGTTTTCTGCGGATCGCCTGCATTTTCGGCACCTGCCTTTTTGTTGATTTACGGTTCAACGGTCTCGCCGCCTGCTGCGGTATCTTCCCAAACGGCGTAAAGAGTGAGTTTGGTCTTATTCTCCATCGCCATGGAGTTTACGATGTCCTGAATTGAGCTCATGTCTGTATACCGAACTGCACCCTCCGCTTCTACCGCCCAACCCTTAAAGGTGGATGTTTCCTTTGTGAACGTATTCTTCAGAAGGCTGTCCGTCGTTTGAATCGTATCATAAGCATACGATTCATCAGACATCGTACCCGAGCCGCCGTTGGCTTCAAACTGGATGGTATAGGTGTTCGGCGTTAATGTCGGGTGAATTTTTGTATCTGCGTAGATTTCAGAAAGCGCCCATGTGCAGGTGTAGCCCAACTTGGCATCGGCTTTCAATTTAGCCTTATCCTCCTCGGTCAGCTCTGGCTTTTTGCCATAATCGACTGTTTTTGTGAGAAGAACATTGTCCTCTGTGTCAAGGAACTTCACCGTATACGTGTTCGATGCGATGGTGTACGGGGTGGTGAGGTTGTAGGTCACGTCGCCGTTTTTGAGGACGATCTTTAGGGTGATCTCGCCTGCCGCGGCGGACTCCACCTTTACGGCGCGGTATTGGAACTTCGTGTCGTTCGTTTTTGTCGTCCACTGATCGCTTACCGTCACTTTGTAGGTGTGATTTTCATCGGTCGTGATGCCGTCTTTACCCACGGTGTAGGTCGTTTCCCCTGCGGTGATCTCGATTTGATCGACCGTAAAGTCTTTCAAATCGGTATACTCATTCGTTGCGTAGAGGAACAGCGCACTTTCCGGCATGGCGGGGCCGTTTTCCGGGTATTCAACGGTCGTACCGGTGTAGGAGGTCGTGGATTTTTTCGGCGTGTGCGGCAGAGAAATCTGGTTATAGACGCTGCCGTTTGTCAGGCCAAGCACATCACTTGGCTTTGTTGTAGCGCCGATATACAGCGTAGCCGTGACTTCTTTTGCGGGCTCCGCGGCAGTTGCCGCGCCGTACGGATATGTGCACGTGATGCTCACCGTGGCTTCGCCCGCGGCAAAGCCGGTAAGCGGCAAGGCGAACGTGCCGTCTGCGTTCAGCTTGATATCGTCCTTACTGCACTCGATGACCTCCTGCTGCACGCCGTTGTTATCGACAGTAATCTCCCATTTGAGCGTCTTTTCGGTCTCGGCAAGCAGCTGCTTGTCGTTTGCGTCCTTTACGGTCAGCGTGATCGTATCGGTGTCGCCGGAATAAACCGAAATGTTCGTAGAAGAAGCCTCCAGCTTGAGCGATGCCGTAACTTCGATTGTAAGGCGCGCGATGTAATTGCCGAGCTTCGCCTCTGCAACGACCGTGCCGACATTCTGCCCGATGAATGTGACATCGTAGCATTTATTCGCATCATTATACACAATGCGGCTGACTGTTGCTGCGGCCTTATCGTTTGTGAGCTCGTTTCTGTCTTCGTCGTACAGCTTGATTTCCGGCTTTGCGCTCGTATCTACGTCGCTGCTGGCGACAAGCAAATGTGTCTGCAAAAGCGCCTTGCCGTCTTCGTTGTCGTTCAAAGTGCTGTCTTCCGCTTTCGTTTTGATATCCGCAAGCAGGTCGAGCTTCCGGGAATTTTCTTCCCATAAGAGACCGATGCGCGGCCAGCGGCCGTAATGCAAATTGACTGTGCTGCCGAAGATATCGGTCTGTGTCAGAACCGTCGGGAACGGATAGTTAAGCCCCTGCAGCGCCGTATCGTTGCCCGGGAAGCTATACTTGCCGTCGATATTCTGCCCCTGCTCGGTGATGGTAACGGTGGAGAAGCTCTTATAGCTTGAGCCGGACTGGTAGTTCTTGTTCAGTTTCGTTAAGAATTCGCTGCTCTGCATTTCGGCATACGTTACGTATGGGGTGGAATCATTGAACAACTTGATCTCACGCCCCCGCTTATCCTGATGCGTCATGTTCAGGTTCAGGTTCCAACTTGAGAGAGTTTTACCGCCATATTCGCGGTAATCATCTGTATTTAATACGGCGGATTCAAGTGCATAGCAGTTATGAATCTCAATATAGTCGTTTTTAACATCCGAGAAATTTTCCTGCATTTCGCCATTGGAGGCGATTGCCTGCGTACTCTTTATAATATTTTGCTCGTTGGCTTTACCACGTTTTGGCATCTCAACATAACTGTAGCAGTTTTCAACCTTGAGCACACGACTCACATCACCAACCAAAGTTGCTAAGCCGCCGCTGTTTCGCATGACAATACCGCCAACAAGGCCGCCCATCCAGATATTCGCACCCCCATAATAGTTATTATACCAAAATTTAGCTGTGCTTATCATAGAACCGCCGGCATAACAATATCGCACTGCGCCACGAGAAACACCGGCAATACCGCCGACACGCAGATTCTGATAACGGCCATTATAGCCGATATTGATAATAATATCTGTTACAGCGGAGCAGTTTGTAATATCCATGTTTGTCATGCCGACAAGACCGCCGACACTGCCGCCGCCCCAACCCGGGGTGTTTGCATGGTTATCCTGAATGGTATAGCCGGAAACCGTGCAGTTTGTAAATACACTTGCAGGATTGTCTCTGCCGGCCGCAAAGCCGACAAGACCGCCAACGCAGTACCAGCTCTCACCATCCTTTGTAGCTTCGATTACATTACCTTCATCCGAGTATACGACCACATTTTTAACCGTTGCACCGACCGTAATGCCAAAAATACCAACACATTCCGCATTGCTGTGAATTTCAACATTTTTGATCGTATATGCCTGTCCGTCATAATGAGAAGCAAAATATGACATTGTCGGATCAGCGGTTGCTGTACTGCCTGCATTATCATACATGCTTCCGATAGGCGTGAAGTTCTTGGTCTTACCAAGTGTACGGTATTCTGAGGAAGCATTCAAATCGTGTGTTTGATTCCAATACAGCTCTTTGCCGCTTCCCGATACCGTGTGAGTATCGCCGTAAACCTGATACGTGTATTTATCCTTAAACGTATACCAATCCCCTTTGTTCTGAGACACAATGGAGGTGCTTGTATTGTGCTTTACGGAATTCCAGTTGATAAACTGCAGCTGCGAGACGGAGCGAATCTCGTAAGCGTTGCCGTTGGCGCCGAGTTCAACGTCACCTGTTTTTGTCATTTTGCTCTGCACTTCGGAGCTATCGAGGCTCATAGAGTTTGCAAAGAACGGGTTGACGGTATAGGTGTATACAGCATCCGTTCCGTTGCCGTACTCCAGCTGCCATGTGCCGTTTTCGTTGTTACCGATCAAATACATTTTGTCTTCGCCGGTTTCATATGCGACAAACGTATAGCCGGGCATCTGCTTACCGAGCGCTTCGCCGGCTTCTGCATTTTTTGCAACGCGCATGAAGTTTTCATTGAAGTTCACAGCACTTAATGAAGTCTCCAAATTATTGCTGTTCGCATAGAAATAGCCGTAGCCGTAATGCGTTACAACGCCGCCGTCGTCGTGCTCTTCACAGAGAGAATCGCCCTTTAAGATGTCGTTGTTTGCGCTGGAAATTTCATTGCCCTGGCTTGTGCCCACGTAGCTGAAGTGGTAGCCGCTGTTGCTGCCGCTGTCTTCATATTCCCAGTAGAACACACCGAGCGTACCGATGTCCTTCTGCACGGGCCAATCGCCGTAATGCACGGTCTGCCCTGCTGCATTGCGCACGACTGCCGGGTAGATATAATGATCGCCGGTCGTTTCTTTGGCATTATAGGTGTAATCTGCCGGTTCGAAATTATTGATTGTTTTGTTTTGCAGCTCGCTGCCCGTAAGGGGCTCACCCGCCGCGTTATCTTTGAATTCGTTCGTGGAGGTGTTGTAAGCATAAAGCGTGCCTCTGTACGAATACGTGCCGCCATCCAGATAATAGCACTGGTATGCCGAACCGCCGGTATGCGCAAAGCCGTAGGACTCCGCATCGCCGGAAGCTGTCAGCGCCGTAGCGCTGTAGCTGCGGCGAATCATGCCGCTGGCGTTGTTCGCCGCAAAGCCCGCGACCCACACGGTGCTGTTTCGCGCGCCGCGCACCTGAATGCTGCCAAGCGCGTAGGAATCCGAAATAGAGGCGTGGTTCACGCCCGCAAAGCCGCCCGCATAGGTGTTAGAGTTCGTATTTGCAAAGCGAATGGACGGGCAGTCCGAAGCACTGTTGCGGATGGTGCCGTAGTTGCTGCCGACAAAGCCGCCGAGCGAAGCCGTGCTGGCGCTGTAACCGTAATACTCCATGGTATAGCCGGAAACCGAGCAGTTTGAAACCGTGCCGCGGTTATAACCGACGAGCACGCCCATGCTGACGCGCGACGCACTGCCGGAAGCCGAATTACCGCCCTGCGCATTGACATAGGCCACCGTGTTACTGCCGTTGCCGACAAGGAACACATTGCGCACCGCGGCAGCGGACGACGTATAACCGAACATGCCGATGTAAAGGAAATTTGCTTTAAAGGAAATTCCCTCTATCGTATTGCAGCCGCCGTTATACACAGCCGTAAACGGCTTATCCCCTGTGCCGATCGGCGCCTGCGTGCTGACAGCAGCATCAACAACGTCATATTTTGTCCACTTATACCTGCTGTAATCAATGTTGAGTTCCTGACGGAACACACTGTCCTTTACGGCATCCGCATACTTCGGGTAGTAAAGGCTCAAGGCATACAGTTGGCGGGCGGAGCGGATGCAGACCGTTTCCGGCGCCTGCGGCTTATTTTCGTTGACCGTCACCGTTTTTGCGAAATGCGGATTGTAGTAATACTCCGTATTTGTGTTGTTTGTGGTGTCTACTATCGTGATCTTCTGGTAGAACGTATCCGGCTCTGCGGTGTCGATATACTTGGTGTTGACGACCTTTTTCGAGAGCGGATAGAGATAATACTTCGTATTTGTCGTGTCGTCGGTCGTTTCAATTGCGCTACCAAACGATACCTGTGCCTTTTGGTCGTTTGCATACGTCACGGTAACGTTATCGGTCGCATCTTTCTTTTCGATATACGCCAGCGCATAGCCGTCGCCGACGACAAACTTACTCGTTTTGAGCGTGGAAAGGTTTGCGCCGTAGAAGCCGTAGGTTTTGTCTTCGTAGCGCTCGTAATAAACCAGTGCGCCGGATTCAAACTCCGCCTGCCAGTCGCCGTAGTGGTTCAGCTTTTCAAGGCGCGGATACGTGTAATACGTAAGGCCCTGATCCATCAAGTTATACGGAAACGTAGCCGCGCCGGAGGACGACGTGAACGCCTTGGAGATTCCTTTTGCAAAGCCCGATTCACTGAGTTCTTTATAGGTTTTCGGCTTGGTTTGATCGGCGTTTTCCCACTTGCTTGTGCCGTCTCCGGAAAGGCCGCCGTCTATCAGATAATATACGTTTGAGGCACTGCCCATTGTATTCACCGTGGAATGGACCTTTGCGTTTTCTTCAACATTGTAAACACACGCAGAATAACCGCCTGTGGCGTTCACATTGGAGCCGCCTACTAAGCCGAAAGCATCGCCGGTCGCCGTTTGGTAACCCGCTGCATAGAAATCCTTTAAGGTGATAGAGGTTCCCGTTGCGGCTACTTCAGACCCGCCCTCTGCCTTTGCGATAAGGCCGCCCGTTCTGGCTGCCGTCAAATAGCAATCCGCATAGGAATCGGTTATCGTTGCCGCATGATACACGGCACCGATGAGGCCGCCTGCTGCGCCGCCGTCTGCACGAATGACCGTAGACGCGGAGCTGTCCGTAACGGATACGCTGCCCGTTTTCGTCACCATGCCGATAAGTCCGCCAACGACTTTACCTTCGAGCCACGGCTTCACTTTTTCCGGGGAATCGACCGTTTCGATATCTGCGAGGTCGCCTTTTTTGGAGCTGAGGTATACACGGGTATTTGTGATTTTCACGGTATCGGAAACAGAACCGATGAGCGCACCGACGTTCTGGCCGCCTTTATCAATCCTCATGCCGGTAAGCGTCACATTTTTGATCTCACCGTTAAATGTACTGAACAGACCTGCATCTCCGTTTTGCGCAGTTTTTGTGATGTGCAGGTTTGAAATGGAAGAATACAGCTTTACGTTATCGACCTCGGAATAGCCGTCATAGCTTTTGAGATTCTTATTTGTGATGGGCGTAAAGGTGTCGTCGCGGTAAAAGGAATACCAGTCTTCGTTGTCGGCGGTATCATCCGCAAAGGAAAGGTCGCTGACCTGCACGGCGCCGGTGATCGTATCGGAAACATGGGAGGCCTCGTCCAAATTCTGCAAATGGCGGCCGTAGGCGATGAGCGCCGTGCCGGCCGGGGTGCCCTCGGCATAGCGGAACAGGCTGTTCGTTTTGCGGGTGTAGCTTTTGCCGTCCACATTGGCGTTTTGGCTTTCTACAGAAAGCGTGACGGTGATGTCTGTGCCGCACGCAAGCTTATGGTCGGTCTGATTATAGAAGCGCGTCTTTTCGCTTTCCAAGCTATCCATAACCCACGTGTAGTACCAAGTTTTGCTGTTCAGCTGGCGAAGCTCGCTGTATTTTACGACCTTTACATATTCGTTCTGGCCGTCCGAAACCTTGATATTGAACGTCAGCTCATCGGCATAGGGGTTGTTGCAGTAGAACGTTGCCGTCAGCTTCTCACGGTTATCGATGGAGATATCCGGCTTTAGAGTGTCGGTTGTGCCGGAGATCACACGCGCACCGCCGTAGTAGCCGATCTTCGCACCGTTGCGCAGGCGGGTCTGACGCACACGCATACGGTTTAAGTATGTGGGCAGCGTGGTGGAGACATCACCGCTTGTGATCTCCTCTTCGCTGTAAAATGCGCTGTACACACTGCCGCTTTCGGGATCGTACTCGATAACCCAGTGGTTGTTCCAGAGCTCGGCATCTACGGAAGATACCGGCAGAACGGAAGCTGCCGCCATGCCGAACGTCACGCGGTCTGCGGAAACGACGTAGCAGAGCGTGTCTTTTGTGATGGCGTCTTCCGCATCTTCTTCGGGAGCATCCAGCGGAATGAGACCAACCTTTGCAACGCCGTTATCCTTGTTTTCATCGTACTGATAAAGGCTTTCGTAGCCGCCGGCGCGCAGCTCGGACATGCGATTCTGCACGGCAACGTAAAGGATTTCCGCTTTACTGTCGAGTTCCTTTTGGCGCAGGTTCTTTTGAATCGTCACAAGCGAGAGAATCGCCACGGCAAACAGCACGATGACGATGGCCACGACGATCAAAAGCTCGGACATGGTAAAGCCGGCTTTCCCCTTTCTTCTGTTTTTCAAATTCGTCATATCCCGTGAAAAATTCATGCGTTTTGCTCCTGAGAAAAATATGGAAACCGTAAAACAGTATAAGTCTTTTTAAACACAGAAAACCGGCAAGCAAAAAACAGCTTCCGGCCTGTGTTGCACCAGCTATTTTTGAAGTTCAAAATACGTAATATACAGGTTCACCTGTACATTGCCGGAGCTGCCGGAATTTTCAAACTGCACGCTGATGTCCGATATTTGGTTTGTAAAATCGCTGTTGTGCAGCGCATCAATGATGGCGCGCGTTTCGGCGTAGGTGTTCGTTGTAAAGGCCATGTTGATGGGACGGCACATGATGTAGCCATCGTTCAATGCCGAGACCTGACCGAAATCCAGCGAATAATCGATGGAAGCCGAAAGAATGCTGTTCAACTCAACGAGCAGCTTGCCGGAATTGTCGTAATTCGGGATGGGCGTGGGGTCGCCCGCGGCATAAATTTCCTCGAGCTCCTTCTGCATTTGGTTCATACGCGTCAAAAGCGCGGTGTTCTGCAAAATCTCGTCCTGCTCCGCGACCGTTTCGGACTGATACTCGTCGATGGAATTGTTGATGGGCTCCAAGATGAGCTTAAAATATGCGATGACGATGAGCAGCACGGTGAGGACGAGCAGCATCACTTTTTCACGCGTTGTAAAGGCTCTTTTCATGCTGTGGCCTCCCCTTCTGCCGCGTCAGCCGGCTGTAATGTGATCGTCACGGAGAAATCGAGATCTTCGCCTGCCGTTTTTTCGGTGGAAGCGATTGTAAGGTCAGCAGCCTTTACAATGGGCTGCTGCTGTAAAATCTCAAACATAGCGGAAATCTCCTGCAGATTCATGCCGGACATGGAAACAATCATCACGTCGTCCGAAATGGTGACGGCCTTTATAGTGCCGTAGGGCTGCAGATAGTTCTCCATGAGGTCGAGCACTTCCTGTCTGTCCACAGAAACGAACGCGCCGGAATCCTCCTGCTGCATCCATTTTCTGGAATAGGTGCGGTACTCTTCTTCGACCTCTGGGTATTTCTCCACGGCGCTCTGCATTTCGGTATACTGGGCATGCACGGTGTTGTAAGCACTTTCTGCGGCACTTTGGCGCGCAAGCTGGTCAAGTACGCCGAATTTCACGACGAGCACCACAAGCACGATAATGACCGCCGTGCCGATAGAAAGCGTCATGACGCTTTGGGAGTGCGACTCGCGCTTTGCAAGGTTGACGGTTCTTTTGGTGGGGTATTTTACAGGCTTTTTGGCGCCGTTCCCCATGCCGAGTTCAAGCTTCATTCCAACGCCTCCTTACTTTTGCAGTGCGCAGCCGATCGCTTTGATGTAAAGCCACGCCGCTTCCAATGCGTCGTGCTGAGGAAGCAGCTCCTCGGCGTTATGTACGTCCAGATCCGTCACACGGCAGATGGCCGCGCGGATCTGATCTACCGCCACACCGCCGCCGCAAAGATAAATTCTCCGGAGCGAGCGCTCGCGGTTATTGTAATTATAGAAGTTGACGGCCTTCATGATTTCGATCGCCATGCGGCTAAACAGCTCGGCGCTCACGTCTTCGGAAAGCACGTCGTTGTAATCGGACAAAATGTGTGCGTGTGCCATGTGAATATCCACGCCGCGCACATCGGAAATCGTCTGCTCAAGGTCGCGCAGGCCGAGGTCGACGGAACGCTTCGTGGTGAAATCGCCGTCCTGCAAAATGTACATACGGATACCGTTGTGGCCGAGGTCCACAAAGCAGTAGTCGCTGCCCGCGGACGCATTTGTGCGCTGAATATAATCCTCTGTCAGCGCAGCGTAGGCGCATTCCTCCGGCATGGCGACCTTCAAATTGAAGCCCGCACGGCGCAGCATGGCGCGGTATTCTTCCACGGTGCTTTTTAAGGTGGCGCAAACGAAAAGCTGCAATTCTTTCACATTGCCCTCTTCGTCTTTCACCGTATCCTGCACGGCGTAGTCGAAATAATACTTATTCTTTTCCTGCGTCAGGTAATCTTTAAATTCAAACGGCAGGTTATACAACAGTTGGCCGTCCGTCATGGCGGGCACGGTCACGTTGCGGGTGAACACCAGCGTGCCGGGCAGAATGACCGCCGCCGCACCGCGGGAGATGCCGTTTTCTTTCGCCATTTCCTTGATAAAATCCGCCATGGCGTCCATAGAGACGATTTCGCCGCCGGAGACCATATTATCCGGCAATTCTTTCGCCATAACCTTTTTCAGTTTGCCGCCTGTAAAGCATGCGGCTTTTACCATGCACTCACCAATGTCGAACGCCGTGATTTGTCCGGGCATGGTACAGACACCTCGCTTTCTTCTTTATCCCTATCCGTCAAGCTGTAAAGCTTTTGTTCTTTCCGTTAAAATAAGCTCAAATACACGCCGATGATCTCGCTGCCGCAAAGGAGCGTGAGAATCGCTGCCGCCGAGATGGACGGCCCCCACGGAAAAAGCTTTCCGTCTTCTCCCTCTGCCCCGTCTTCCGTTGTGCGTTTTTCCGGGAAGACGAACGCAAAAACGATGCCGAGTACGCACGCGATGAGCAGGCACAGAATGTTCCGCTGCCAGCCGAGAAACAGGCCGGTGAGGAACAGCAGTTTAATATCGCCGCCGCCCATGGCTTCCTTTTGGCGCACTTTTTCGTATAAGAGCACGATGAGCAGTAAACCGCCGCCAACGGCGAAGCCGCCGAGCAGCGCATCCATGAGGTTTTCGAGCACGTTCCCCTGCAAAAACAGAAAAACAACACGCACGACGATCCCCGTCACGATGAAACGGTCCGGGATCATATACCCCTCCAAATCCGTGAATGCAGCGGCGAGCAGCAGGCACGCCAGCAAAATGTATTCAAGGGCTTGGAGCGAAATATCATATTTTAGCACGAGCAGCAAAAACGTAAGCGCCGTTAACACTTCCGCAAAGACATGTCCCGCAGAGAGCTTTGCGCCGCAGTATTTGCAGCGGCCTTTGTGCATGATGTAGCTTAAAACGGGAATTAAATCTCCCGCGCCGAGCACGTGGCCGCAGACGTCGCAGTGCGAGCGCCCGTGTAAAACAGATTCGCCGTGGACGATACGCCACGCCATGCAGTTGAGAAAGCTTCCCATGCACGCGCCGAGCACCACCGTAAGCACACAAATATAAACCGTGAGAGCGGGTGAAACCCAAAGCATACTACGTCCCCTTTTTTATGAAAACCTAAAGTGAAAAATCAAAAGAACAGATCATAGGGGAGCCGCAACCCCCAGCCCCTCAATAGATCTGGTTCATTTAAAATGAGTTGTTTTTGTAGTTAGATGAGATTAGCCGACAGTAATCGTAACTTTGCCAGTAGCATAATTATAGGAGTACTTAACACTGTTGCCCTTCTCCCAAACGCCAACGTCGGCGCCGCCGACTTTAACCGTAGCATCGGTGTTATTACCCTTGCACTTGTACTCAGCAGCAGCACCAGTACCAGAATCAACACTACCATCAACCTTCAGAGTATATTCTTTGGCTGGCTGACCGGTTTCACCGGAGTTTTCACCCTCGTTTGTCAAAACATCAGCCATAACGGAAGCATAACCTGCACGGATATTCGCTTCGTCGGTTGCAACTCTTGCCTTATTCAGAGAAGAAGCAAAGGTCGGGATAGCAATAGCGATGAGGATCGCGATGATTGCAACAACAATCAGCATTTCCATGAGCGTAAAGCCCTTCTTATTCTTCATCTTACGCATTTTGTTCATCATAAGAACCATTCTCCAATTCATTGAAATTTTGCTCGCCCCAAAAACGTGCTTTTCGGGGTTCACCATCGAAATTTATGCATTCCGCCGGTTCGGGTTGGATCGCCGACGGGGTACAGCGAAATAAATCAAACGATGCTGCCATACATGGTAAACATCGGCAGGTAAACGGCCAGCAGCAAAATGACGGTGACGACCGCCAAAACAACGGTGATGGCCGGCTCTAACATAGAGAGCAGCCGCTGCGTGAACACCGAGACCTCGTTATCGAAGTAATCACCGATGACGGTGAGCGTTTCTTCCATGTTGCCGGAGCGTTCGCCCACGCCCACCATTTCGGTGAGCAGCTTTGGAAAATACGGAATCTCGTTCATGCAGTCCACCAGGCTGCGGCCCTGCTCCACGCCCTGCCGCACTTTGCGGATGGACACCGCGAACATGTAGTTATCTGCCACATTTGCCGTGACCTCCAACGCCTTTGTAATCGGCAAGCCCGCCGTGAGCATGGTGCTCATGGTGCTTGCAAACTGCGAAGCGGCGTTCAGACTGTGCATTTTTTTGAGCGGTGAGCGCTTTAGCTTGTTTTCCGCAAGGAACGCACGCCCCTTTTCGTTCTTTTTCAGCAGAAGCCTGCCGATGAAGAACGCGAGCACAATCAAAATAAGCGACCACCAGTAGTTCGTGAGAAAATCCGACGTTGCGATAAGCGCCTTTGTGATGCCCGGCAGCTCGGTATCGAGCTCCAGAAACACACTTGTAAACGCCGGCACGGCTACCACCATAATGATGATGAACACGATGACGGCGACGCAAATGACAATTGCCGGATACGTGAGCGTGCTGATGATCTTCGCTTTCATTTTAGCGGTTTTATCGTAGTATTTATGTAGTTTTTCAAAGCATTCTTCCAGTGTGCCGGACTGTTCGCCCGCGCGTACGGTCTCAATAAACGTGGTCGGAAAGCCCGTAGCGTTGTTTTCAAAGCTTTGCGCAAGGCTGTAACCGCCGGAGACGTCCTCCGCGACCTTTTTCAGCATTTTTTGCAATTCTTTGGTGCGCGCCTGTGCCGCAACCATCTCCACACAGCGCACAATGGGCAGACCGGAAGTCAAAATGATGGCGAACTGCGAGCAAATGATGGCAAGCTCCTTGTCTTTGATTTTCTTCGTGCCGATCTGTTTGTTCCAGCTCTGCGTCTCTTTGACTTCTTCTATTTTGGTAATGACGGAGCAGGTCTCGCGCAGCTGCGCGACCGCTTCAAACTCGTTATACGCTTTGATGACGCCGGAAAGCTTTGCGCCATCCGGGGAAAGCCCTTTGTATTTATAGGTCGTCAAGCCCGCTCCCTCGCTTTCTTCCTGAATTTAGCCGCGTCTTCCCTTGGAAAACGCTTCTCGGTCTCTGGCGTAGCCGAGCGCCGTTTCATACGTTACGGTGCCCTCGCGCACCATTTTCAGCAGGGCATTATCCATCGTAATGCTGCCGTCCTGCGCGTTCATGGTAATGAAGCTGTCAATCTGCGGGGTCTTGCCCTCGCGGATTAAATTTTTGATGGCACTGTTCACCATCATGACTTCGCACGCCGCCGCCCGGCCGCCCGCGCGCTTCGGCAACAACTGCTGCGAAAGCACCGCACGCAACGTAGTGGAAAGCTGCAATCGAATCTGACGCTGCTGCCCCTCCGGGAACACATTCACCATGCGGTCAACGGAATCTGCTGCGGAGTTTGTGTGCAGGGTGGCGAAGACCAAGTGGCCCGTTTCCGCCGCCGTCAATGCGGTCTCAATGGTATTGAGGTCGCGCATCTCGCCGATGAGGATAACGTCCGGGTCCTCACGCAGGATAGACCGCAGGCCGTCTGCGTAGCTTCTGGTGTCTTTGCCGATCTCGCGCTGGTTGATGATGCACTGATCCGGCTCGTAGATGTACTCGATCGGGTCTTCCAGCGTGATGATGTGGCTGCGCCGCGTATGGTTGATGCGATTTAAAATCGCCGCCAACGTCGTGGATTTGCCGGAACCCGTTTCACCCGTGACTAAAATGATGCCGCTGCGGTACTCCGGGAACTCGGAAACGACCGGCGGCAAATTCAGCGCCTCGATCTCCGGGATGGTATCCGCCAAAATACGGATCGCCGCCGAAACCGCCCCCTGCTGGCGGAACAGGTTAATTCTGGTTCGCGCTCCGCACGGAAACGTCCGCGCCAAATCAAGCTCGCCGATGCATTCAATCTCGTGGAAAAGGTCGCCCGCAAGGCATTTTGCGTAGTATTCGCAGTCTTCCCACGTGAGGACTTTCTCCGTGAGGTTCTGCACCTTGCCGTCTATGCGGCATTTCACCGGCAGGCCGGTGACAATATGAATATCGGAAGCGCCTTTTTGCTGCGCCTGCGCGATGATTTCGCTGATTTCAAGCATATTAAAACCATCGCCGAAACGCGGCGACTGCGTCCTTTCCGAAAGTTATGAGCAAGTTTTCAACAGATTTTCAGCAGAATGTCAATCCGCTGTGGAATTGATGGCGCGCGCGGCTTCCGCTGCGCTAATCTCGCCGCGCAAAACAAGGTTACGGCAATTTTCGCGCATCGTGACAAAGTTCGTCTCCGCTGCTGCCCTTAAAAGCGCATCGTACTTTGCGCCTTCTGTAACCATGCGGCGAATGCGCCCGTTGAGCATGAAGATTTCAAAGACGGCACGGCGACCCTTGTAGCCGGTGTGGTAGCACTCCTGACAGCCCTCGCCGCGGTAGAACTGCACGTTGGCGTTCTCCGGCAGGCCGAGCATGGCAAGCTCCTCCGCCTCCGGCCTATACGCCTTCTTGCAGTGCGGACAGATCTTGCGCACAAGGCGCTGGGAAATAACGCCGCGCAGCGCGCTGGAAATGAGGTACGGCTCCACGCCGATATCGATCAGGCGGTCGATGGCGGAAACGGCGTCGTTCGTATGCAAGGTGGAAAGCACCAAATGGCCCGTAATAGCAGCACGAATGGCAATGGCGCCCGTCTCTCCGTCGCGAATCTCACCGACGGAAATGACATCCGGGTCCTGTCGCAAGATGGCGCGCAGTCCTGTCGCAAACGTCATGCCGGTCTTTTCGTTGATCTGGCACTGGTTAACCCCCGGAATGTTGTATTCCACCGGGTCTTCCAGCGTCATGAGGTTCGTTTCCTCACTTGCAAGCTCCTGCAGCATGGCGCACATCGTCGTGGATTTACCGGAACCGGTCGGGCCCACAATCAAAATCACGCCGCTGCTGTTTTTCAGCAGCGCATCATACTTTTGCAGGTCTGTGCCCTCAAGGCCAATGGACTGCTTCGTGATCGTATGCCCGGATTTATCGAGCAAACGCAAAACAATCTTTTCGCCGTAGATCGTCGGCATGGACGAGATACGCAGGTCGATCTCGTGGTGACGCACCTGCACCATGGCACGGCCGTCCTGCGGGATCTTACGCTCGGAAATATTCATGCCACCCATGATTTTCAGGCGGGAAATAACGTTGCTCTGCAAATTCGCGGGCACGGTCAAAATCTTTCTCAAAATGCCGTCGATACGCATGCGCACCACCATTTCGCCCTCCTGCGGCTCAAGGTGGATGTCGCTCGCGCGCTCCAAAAAGGCGCGCTCAATGACGGAGTTTACAAAGCGGATCGTCGGCGCGGCAGACGCGTTGCCGGCATCCGTCTGGTTCATCTGCACCGGCACGATATCCGGTGTGGATGTGCCGACCTCTCGCTTCATTTCTTCAATGGCGCGGGCCGTGCCTTCGCTGCCGTACAATGTGCCGATGGCCTGCTCGGTCGCGCGGCGCGTGGAGATCATCGGCACAACGCGCTTATGCGAAGCGGCCTTAATCTCTTCCTGCGCAACGAAGTTCAACGGGTCGCTCATGGCGACAAAAAGCTCGTCTTTTACAAGCTTTACCGGCACCACGTTGTATTTTTTCGCGATGGCGCGCGGCACAAATTTGGCGAGCTCTAATGGAATAGAGATCGCCGTTAAATCGATGAAATCGACGCCGAGCTGCATTTGCAGTGCTTCAATGAGCTGACGCTCCGTGATGATATTACTTTCAATCAGAACGTCGCCGAGACGTTCTTTCTTCTGCTTTTGAATGGTCAGCGCTTCTTCAAGCTGCTCCTGCGTAATGGCACCTGCCGCAATCAGCAGATCGCCAAGTCGCATATAAGCCATGGAACGTCCTTCCTTTCTAAATCGAGCTTCGTATTTCGTATATTTATGCTGCTTTTCGCATAATTGAGCAGTTTTATAGGCTTAAAATGCGAAAGCCACGTCCAAAATTCTCATTTTCTGCATAAAGCGCCAGAATTGCAATATTCGCGCTATTATTTTATCATATCAACACTATGATTTCAACCTTCATGCGGAGAAAACTTCTACAGGAATTCATCTTATTTTCAGAATCAATTTATGAAATTTCTGCACATTGGTGTTTTTGGTAGGAGCAGGCACACTGCAGCCCATAAAAAGACGGCGGCGCAACCGCTTTTAAAGGCACACCGCCGTTTTATGGCTTTTATCGGCTATTTTTCTTGCAATATTTGCGCACCGCTTTTGTGATCTTTTCAAGGTCGAGCGGCTTTGTGAGGTGCTCGTTCATACCGGCTTTGCGGCTGCGGGCGGCGTCGTCGGAAAACGCGTTTGCCGTCATGGCGAAGATCGGCACGGTCTCCGAATCCGGGCGGTCGAGCGCGCGGATTTTCTCTGCCGCCTCCAAACCGTTCATCACGGGCATCATGATGTCCATTAAGATGAGATCATACGTACCCGGGGCCGAGGCTTTGAATTTCTCCAGGCCCTCTGCGCCGTTCCATGCTTTTGTGACCTCGGCGCCGCTGTCCTCAAGCAGGAACGCCGCAATCTCCATGTTCACTTCGTTATCCTCCACAAGCAGCACATGCAGCCCGCGGAACACGGTGGTATCGATCTCTTCCTCCGGCTTTTCGGCATCAAACGGCGCGGGGTCGAGCTTCAGCGGAATCTCCGTGATAAATGTGGTGCCCACGCCCTTTTCGCTGACCACGGTGACGGTGCCGCCCATGGCATCCACGAGTTTTTTCACGATGGAAAGGCCGAGCCCCGTACCCTGATACGTAGTGCGTGCACCGGATTTTTCCTGCGAGAACGGTTCAAACATGTGCTTTTGGAATTCCTCGCTCATGCCGTTGCCGTTATCTTCACAGATAAAGCGGCAGCGAACGGTGTCCTTCGTTTGTGAAACGATGCTGCACGTAACATGTACATAGCCGCCGGCTCTGCCATACTTGATGGCGTTGCCGCCGATGTTTTGGAAGACCTGTCTTAAATGCAGCGGGCTGCCGATGACATGCTTTTCGCCCTTATCTTCCATTGTGACGGTATACGTAATACCGCGCGCCTGCGCTTGTGTGGAGAGCAGCACACCCACATCGTGCAGCAGCTCGTTCAAATCGAACGGTACTTCCTCAAGCTGCATTTCGCCGGATTCCAGCTTGCTCATATCGAGCACATCATTTACAAGATCTAAAAGAAAATCCGAAGACTGCATAATCTTTGCGCGGCATTCCGCCTGCTTTTTCACGTCGTTCGGGAAACGATCGGCAATCTGTACCATGCCGCGGATGCCGTTGATCGGCGTGCGGATATCATGGCTCATGCGGCGCAGAAAATCCGTTTTGGCGGCGTTTGCAAGGGTAGCTTCCTCTGCCGCGCGGCGCAGGTTTTCCTGATATTCCATATCGCGCTCCTTTTGCTCCGAAACATCGCGGAACAAAAGCATGAGCGAGCTCGGCTTTTCCCGGTGCGTAAAGCGGCGCTGCGGCACAAGAAGCAGCTGGTACCACTTGCCCTGCACATCTTCTATTGTGAAGCCGTCAAAAGCCTTGCCCTCTAAGCGCTGCTGTGCGGTGTCGAGATCCGTAAACGCGCGGAATTCCTCCCGGTACGCCTCGGCTACGCACTCGGTGTTAAACTTTTCCAGCATGGCTTTTGCGCTTAAAACACCGTTTGTGATTGCTTTCATGCGCTCACTCTGCACAATGGGCTCCCATGTATCGTCCTGCGGGTGAATGAGCAGGTTTGACAGGTAAATGCTCGAAATGGCGCTGACAAGGTGGTATTCCTTTTCCATACGCAGCATGCGACGCTTTTTACTGTACTGCCGCCAAATAAGGTACCCCATGCCGCAGAACAGGTAGATTGCCGTAAACAGCAGCATCCAACCGCGGCGACTTGCGTAGACTACGCGACTCGGGAAAAAGGCATACAAATAATAATCTCTGTATTGGGTGAACATACCGTACCATGTGCCACTGTCATTTTTTAATTGCAGCAATGTGTCCGGTGTAAGTTGCTCCACTCCAACAAGCACGTCGGCACTAGGATAATAC
>OLNC01000424.1_pt1 | contig 42963 bp, 34 predicted proteins | sample 1672011 | NCBI WGS metagenome assembly OLNC01 (sample SAMEA3136636, study PRJEB25190) | human gut metagenome | biome: human gut; feature: human-associated habitat; material: faeces | place: Austria | collected 2013
GGTCTAAAAGTAAATACATAAAGCAAAAGGCGCAGGGCTGCCGGGGTTTCCGAGCGGGCTCTGCGCCTTTTTTGTTTTATAGACAAATACGTTTTTAGTGATATAATAACACTATGTAATTATATGTATTGGAGGAGATATTGTGAATGTGAATCCATATAAATCGCATATGAATTATTATCGGGGCTTAGTGTCAAAGCATAATAGTATAATGATTTCTAAAATCATACCTCCGTACGAAGACATGATCTATCACTATACAAGCGTTAATGCTTTCTGCTCAATTCTTGAAAGTTGTAAATTGAGATTTACCAATAAAAAATACTTAAACGATACGACAGAGGGAAACTATATTTTTGACTTATGCAAAAGAGAAGCTGAAAGTCTTTGCAGAAAACGCGCTGAAGCTAAAGAACAGTTTTTAACTCTATGCGACAAGATAAAACGAGAAAAGGTGAGGTATAATATACTTGAAGCTTATCAATGCTCGTTTTCTACAATCTCGGACAATCTTTGCTTATGGAACTATTATACACATGGAGATTCAATTCAAGGCTACAACTTAGGATTTGATTCTCAGCTTTTACATAAAAGTCTCAACACAAAATACTCTGGGAAAAGATATTTTCAAGCTGGAAAGGTTATATATGACGAAAAGAAACAGCTTGAGATAATTCAAAAAATAGCAGATGAGTATTTCGAGTATTTTTGTAATTATGCATATGGTACGGATATTTCAGTACTGGGTATGTTGACTAATACGATATACTTATTACTTGATAAATTGTTTTATATTGGGCAATTTTTTAAGAAAAAGTGCTTTGAAGCCGAGTCCGAATACAGAATCGTTTATGAATCTGGAATCACTATAAATTCGCAAAAATTAAGCAAATCCTTTGAAAGTGATGAAGTAACACCAGAAATATTTGAAAACTCTGAAAATTTAGCGATTCGTTTCTTTCCACGAAACGGAATACTTGTACCTTATAGTGATGTGAAGTTTTTGCCGGTCGCGTTGAAATCAATAAAATTATCGCCCACCCTCGAAAATGATATTGCACGCGAAGGAGCGTTCTTAGCATCACAAAAGAATTTTTCAGCCACTATAAAATCGATAGATGATATTTCTGTATCAGAGATACCAGTACGGTTTTAAGCAATAAAAGTGCGCCTCGGGTCAGAAGGACTTTGACCGCGGGGCGCTTGACAGATTTACAAGAGCATTATATAAAACCAACAAAGAAATGTCAAGAAAATCTTGAACAGACTTGCAAAAATCTGCTATGATATGTCAAAAGAGGGGTAGCTATGACAAAAGAGCAGATTAGAACAAAATTTGACCGTTGGACTGAACGTGTAGGGCACACGCCGCTTAAAAATGACCTCGACAATGCGACGCTTTTGCTTTCATACGACGACAAGCAAACAAGTACAACGCTTTCGACCGTGGCGGTCTATGCCGTCGCCGTACATACCGACCACGTGCATGTGTTCTTGTTTTCTGCGCGTACCGTTTGGCAGCTTGACGCGCAGGATGATACCGGCAAAGTGCTTGATGAGAGGTATAGGGCTATTGTGGCGTTTTAGCGCGGGTAGTCAAAAAAGTTGTCAAATGCTGAAAAAAGGCAGAAAACCCGCGAAAAAACTGATTTCTTTCCGTCCTTGGTAAGGACGAGGTCACCAGTTCGAATCTGGTTAGCAGCTCCAAGAAGGACTTTGCAGAAATGCAGAGTCCTTTTTTGTTTGTGTTTTTGAGAGGTCATGCAGTCAAAAAAGTTGTCGGCAGTATATCATTTTTGAAGAAAAACGGCCTTTTTGCGCTTGTCTATAATTTTGACTTGAAATTTACCGTATTTCTGCTATAATCTTTGTAGTTATCCCTTTATGTTTATGCTTAAAAAGTGGTGGCCAAACTGCCAGAAAATTGAAGGAGCAGAGGATTATGAGTATTCCAGAAATGGACATGAACCCGGAGATCGCCCGAAAGTTACTCGAGGTCGGCGAAGAATTCCGCATTGAAGGCCCGTTCTTCTCGTACGAAGAAATCAAAATGGGCAACGTGAACCACACCTACAAAGTCAATTATATTCGCGATGACGGTACCGGCATGGCAAAGATTAAGTCTTTCCTTGTACAGCGCGTCAATACATATGCGTTTCAGCACCCGATTGAGCTGATGCAGAACATTGACCGTGTCACGGAGCACATCCGCGAAAAATGCCCGAATACGAAAAGCCTGCATTTCCATCACACGAAGCACGGCGTCAACTATTTGATGGATAATGACGGCTTCTGGCGGCTCAGCAACTACGTGCCGTCTGTGACGTTCGATACCTGCGACGACCTGAACGTGGTGCGCAGTGCAGGTGAGGCGTTCGGCGATTTCCAACTGATGTTGGCGGATTTCGATGCGAACTCCCTTTTCTACACGATCCCGGACTTCCACAACACGCGCAAGCGCTATGAGAAGCTGAAGGAAGACATGGCGGTCGACCCGTGCAATCGTGTGGCAGAGGTGCGCGAAGAGCTCGATTGGCTGCTTTCCGTAGAGGACGAGGCTTGCCGCCTGACCGACCTCTTTGAAAAAGGCGAGCTTCCGCTGCGCGTTACGCACAACGACACAAAGATCAACAATGTGCTGTTCGATGAGAAGACGCACGAAGCGCTCGTTGTCATCGATCTCGATACCGTTATGCCGGGCCTTGTCGGCCACGATTTCGGCGATGCCATCCGCTTCGCTGCAAATTTTGTGGAAGAAGATTGCGATCATCCGGAAAAGGCCGGCGTAAACCTCAATATTTTCTGGGCATTTGCCGAGGGCTTCCTCAAAAAGACCGCCGCGTCTCTGACGAAAACCGAAGTGGATACGCTGGCGCTCAGCTGCTTTGCGCTTACCTGTGAGCTTGCAACGCGCTTCCTCGCGGACTACATCGTCGGCGATAAGTACTTTAAGGTCAAAAAGCCGCAGCATAACCTTGTCCGTACGCGCTGCCAGGTTGCCCTTGCAAAGGACATGCTGAATAAAATGGACGCGATGAACGCCATCGTGCAGGACTGCGCACGCCGCTACAAAGAGACCGAAAACGCATAATTCATTTTGCATCCAGACGACCCGGCAGTTTTGTCGGGTCGTTTTTAAAACCAGGGGGGAGTTTATCATGAAAATTCTGTTGACCGGCGCAAATGGCTTTGTGGGGGCACGCATCCGTGCGGCGGCGCCCGTTATTTGTGCGCCGTCTCTGCGCGGGGCGGAAAAAGAGGATATCGACCGCCTCATCGGCACCGTGCAGCCGGACGCCATCCTTCACACCGCGGCAATCTCGGACATCGGTGCGTGCGCTAAAGACCCAGAAGGCTCGTACCACGCAAACGTTTTGGTACCGGAGTATTTGGCCAAAGCCGCAAACGGTGCGAAACTCGTGTTGTTCAGCTCCGATCAGGTGTACAGCGGCGCAAAGGGCGATAAGCCGTTTACGGAAGACGACGTTGCGACCGCAAATCTCTACGCCGAAGAGAAGTTGGAAATGGAAAACCGCGTTCTCGCGATCGACCCGAACGCCGTCATGCTGCGTGCGACGTGGATGTATGACATGCCCATGTTCGGCGTGCCGAACCGCAGCAACCTCATCACGATGTTCCTGAACGCCGCCATCACCCAAAAGCCGCTTGCACTTTCCAAAGAGGAATTTCGCGGCATCACCTATGTGCGCGAGGTTGCAGAGCAGACCTTGCAGGCTGTGAACTTGCCCGGTGGCGCGTATAACTTCGGCAGCGAGGCAGACGTCTCCATGTACGCACTTGCGGAGCTGTTTATGAAAAAAACAGGCATGAAGCTCAATTTGCAGGAAAAGTCCGGCGGCGAAAACCTCTGGATGAACTGTGCAAAGCTTAAAAACGCCGGCGGCGGATTTGAGACGACTGCCGAAGGCCTTGTGACGTGCATTGAGGACTATAATCTTTCGCTGCTCGGCCAATAACAAAACGAAAATCTCCTTTGAAGCCCGGTTTTATGGGTTCTTCAAAGGAGGTTTTTAATGGATCGAAATCTAATTATATCAATAACCTTATGTAAACTAAATTATGCAAAATTAAAGAAATTTGTCGAGCGCATGGGCGCGTTCACAGGCCGCACGCACCAGTTCCGGCTGCATGCGCAGCACGCCGGGCACGCCCACGACCTCCGCAGAGCTCGAAATCCTTTTGCCTCACAACAGATCAGGAAGATAGGCTAAACAGTCCGGTGGGCTGTTTAGCCGTAAGAAACTCTATCAAGAGGTTCCTTAAAAAGGCAAAGCCTTTTTAAAACAGACATGAAGAATGCAAAAAGCCACACGCTCAAAAGTGTCATTTAAACCCCCTTCGGCATAACTTGTACAAGGGGAAAGTCCCCGAAAACAAGGAGGGGTTTTATGGCATCTTTTACAAATTTCGCGACGCTTTCGTATAACGGAGGCACAACGAATTCCAACACCGTCACGGGCGAGCTTTTGGAAGCCTTGACCGTTACCAAAACCGCCGTGGTGAAAAATTACGCCGCAAACGATAAGATTACGTATATCCTTTCTATCGTAAACAGCGGTGCGCAGCCGGTGACAAATCTCACGGTCACCGATAACCTCGGCGCGTATGAATTTAATAGCGGGACCGTCTATCCGCTCGCTTATGTGCCGAATTCTGTTCGGTATTATGTAAACGGCGTCTTGCAGACCGCACCCACCGCAACGCCGGGGCCGCCGCTCGTCATTACGGTCCCGAACATCCCCGCAAACGGCAGCATCATGCTCGTTTACGAGGCAGAGGTCACAGCGTATGCACCGCTCGGCACGGACGGCAGCATCACGAATACCGCAAATGTCACGGACGGCAATCTGGAAGTCAGCGCGTCGGAAACGGTCTCCACGGAGGATCGCGCGGTGCTCACCATCAGCAAAGCGCTGTGTCCTGCGGTCGTCACGGGGAACGGGCAGATTACGTATACGTTCGTCATCGAAAACACGGGCAACACCGAAGCTTCCGAAGCCGAGCGCATCGTGCTGACCGATACGTTTGACCCGATCCTCAAAAACATTGCGGTCACGTTTAACGGCACCGCTTGGACAGCAGGTACGCAGTACACGTATGGCGAAACGACCGGCGTGTTCGCAACGCTTCCGGGGCAAATCACCGTTCCCGCCGCGCAGTATACGCAAAACGAAAACGGCACATGGGCCACTACACCCGGCACTGCGGAGGTTGTTATCACCGGCACCGTGTAAAACAAAATTCAGCAGGACGCATAGCGTAGATATCCTCCGGCTTTTCGCCGGGGGATATTCATGTTTTGTGTCGTTTTTTAACAAACGATTTTACATGGATTTTACAAAGAACACACAGTTGATTTGACATAGACACGATATACTCCTATACGTGTAAAAGAATGTTAAAAGGGGAAAATCGGGTATGGATATTTTCAATGTACTGACGATGATCGGCGGGCTGTGTCTTTTCCTGTTCGGCATGAACCTGATGGGGCAGGCCTTGGAGCGCCGCGCGGGCGGCAAGCTGCAAAGCTTGCTCGATAAAATGACCGGCAGTGTACCGGCGGGCTTTTTGACGGGCCTCGGCATCACAGCCATCATTCAAAGCTCGTCGGCGACGACAGTCATGGTAGTGGGCTTCGTAAACTCCGGGCTCATGACACTGCGGCAAGCCATCAACGTTATCATGGGCGCGAACGTGGGCACCACCGTCACGGCGTGGCTGTTGAGCCTTGCGGGCATCAGCGGCAGCAATATTTGGGTGAATCTTTTAAAGCCGTCATCCTTCACGCCTGTTTTGGCGCTCATCGGCATCATTTTCTATATGTTCTGCAAGTCCGGTAAAAAGAAAGATACCGGCATGATCCTGCTCGGCTTTGCGACCTTGATGTTTGGCATGGAAACCATGAGTGGCGCGGTTTCGGGTCTTAAAGATGTCCCGGCGTTCGCTTCGCTGTTCTTGATGTTCAAAAATCCGATTCTTGGCGTGCTTGCGGGCGCGCTTTTGACAGGTATCATCCAGTCCAGCTCAGCTTCCGTGGGCATTTTGCAGGCATTGGCCGTAACGGGGCAGGTCAGCTACGCGGCGGCTATCCCGATTATCATGGGCCAGAATATCGGTACCTGCGTTACGGCGCTGATCTCCTCCGTGGGCACACAGAAGAACGCAAAGCGCGCGGCGGTTGTCCATTTGATGTTCAACGTTATCGGCGTGGTCGTGTTACTGACGGCCTTCTGGATTGTAAAGATCGTGTTTGCACCGGCTATTCTGGATGGAAATGCCACCATGTCCGGCATCGCGATTGCGCACTCGCTCTTTAATATCCTGTGCACGGCGATGCTGCTGCCGGCAGGCGGCCTGCTTGAAAAGCTCGCAATCCGCATCGTGCCGGATAAGGGCGGCAAAGAGCAGCCTGTTGAGCTTGAAGAACGTCTGCTCATCACACCGTCTGTCGCGCTCGGCCGCTGCCGTGCCGTTGCGAGCGAAATGGCACACTGCGCAGGCGAAGCGCTGCATATGGCGCTGACGACCTTTGAAAATTATTCGCCGGAGCTTGCGGAATCCATCCGTGAAAACGAGAGCCGCTGCGACCGCTACGAAGACGAGCTTGGTACATACCTGGTGCGCCTGAGCGCCCAGCAGCTGAGCGATGCCGAAAGCGAAGAAGCCACCGAATTATTAAAAATTATCGGCGATTTTGAGCGTATCTCCGACCACGCCGTGAACCTGCTTGCGGCATCGGAAGAACTGTGCAGCAAGGGACTTGGCTTCAGCGCCACCGCAGAAAAAGAGCTGAAGGTGCTCATCGGCGCGGTGAGTGAGATATTGAATACGGCAGAGCGCGCGTTCAGCGAAAAAGACCTTGCGGCCGCCGCACAGGTAGAGCCGCTGAAACAGGTCATCGTTGCACTGAAGGAGCAGATGCGCACGCGCCATATTCTGCGCATGCAGCAGGGTCATTGCAGTATTGAAGCAGGCTTCGTGTGGTCCGACCTGCTGACGGATCTCGAGCGAACGGCTGACCACTGCTCCAACATCGCCGGCTGTGTTCTGGATGCGGCAAACCACGGTCTTAATCTGCACGAAACGCTGCGCGCCATGCGTGCCGACGACCCCGACTTCCGCCGCGCCTACGGCACCTACGCAGAAAAATACCGCTTGCAGGCAGTATAACTACATAATCAATCAAGTAAAAAAGAGACAGTCCGCTTTGATATGTACCCCAATACCGGACATCCGGTATGGGGGCATATCACTTTAGGCTGTCTCTTTTTGTATTTGATGAAGTTGCTGAGAATGCTGATTTAGAAGTTGTAACGGAATAGAGCATTTTAAGACTGGGACGGGCGTACGGAATCGTATTTGGATTCACCCAATGCTTTGAGGTAGGCATCGTAAGCCTTTTCCAACGAAGAAAACTCTTTTCCGTTTTTCAAGGTTTGCTGATACTGGCTCCGCGTAAGCGATTCCGAGATGGTGACATACTTCTTGCCTTTTCGCGTACCGGTTGTGGTTTCGGAAACATAATATTTCCCGTCACCGGTTTGAATAATTACGGGGATTTTATTTCCGGCCCCGACCTTATCCGTGTCCAGAGATGTCCAGAAGAGATACCGATTTGCTTTTTGTCCCTCTCTTCCGTCGCCAAGATAGGCCCATGTGCAATTAGGCTGCTGCAAAAGACTGTTATTCAGCTTATCAATCTCTGCGGTAATGGATGGAACATATTGCGAATCCCGACATCTGGAGTCAAACTCAAAGTTTGCATTGGTTTTTATGCTGCTGTCGTTTTTCCAAAAATCTGTATCGTATAGAAGTTTGAAGAAATCCGTCTCGTTTGTGTTAAACGGGTATTTAGGTGTAGATGGGTCGGCTTTTCCGCTCCAAGTGAGAATGATTCCGTAATCTTCCTTATACGATACGACACAGGTTCCGTTTGGCGCAGCAACGCCTATCCAGTTCTTCGTGTCTCCTTGGTTTTTGTAATGAACAATACCGCCGATATTCACAGGATCTACTGATTGCCAGTCGGCCTGCTTCTGTTTTAGGTTGACGGTTACGGTAGCCTCAGAATCTCCGAGCAACGCCTCTGTAGACACCTGTGCATAAGCGGAGCGGACATTTGCAAGATCTGTCGCTTCTCTGGCTTTTTCAAGCTGTGACGCAAATACCGGAATTGCAACTGCAATCAATACGGCGATGATTGCAATGACAATTAGCATTTCCATCAATGTGAACCCGTTTTTGTTTTGCTTCATTATGATCCCTGCTTTATCTTTGAATAGAACAAATACATGGTGAAAATAAACATCGAAGTTCATCACCGAAGGTTTCTGCAATATTTTCCGCCGGAAAGGATTTCTGCGAAAAAAGAGGATTAAATCGTATGGTAAAGACCCATGGAAACCAAAACTTCTGTAATAAAGGAACTGGACACCAATCAAGATACGTGTTGTATCAAAATTGGTGTCCAGTTATGGTCCGAGTGACAGGAGTTGAACCTGCGGCCTCTTGAACCCCATTCAAGCGCGCTACCAAAACTGCGCTACACCCGGATAACGAATTTATTATACACGATGCCCGGGAAAAAAGCAAGCAGTTTTTTCACAATTTTATGCGGAAGCGGAAAATAGAGGAAGGCGGCTTTAAATCAGACTCAGAAAATAGCGAAACAGCTTTTCGCCGTTCACTGCATCGGGGCGGCGGTGCGCAAAGCCGATGCGCTCCGGGTGAAACTGCACGCCGATCACCTTGCCGTTTTCATGGATAAAGCCCTCGTTGATGCCGTCGTCGCTGACGCACAGGGGGATAAGTCCCGCGCCGAGCTTACCTGCGGCCTGATGGTGTGCACTGTTCACGGGGAATTCTTCGCCGTAAAATTCGCGCATCAGATCATGCTGCGCGCGTACCGTGTGAATGGCGTCGCCGGTCTCTTTTGCCGCCATGTGGTGCTGCGGGTCCGGCACATCCTGAATGAGGTCGCCGCCGAATGCCACGTTCAGCACCTGGTGCCCTCTGCAAATGCCGAATACCGGCTTGCCCGCTGCAAAAAAGCATTTTGCAAGCGCAATCTCGTCTGCATCACGGCTGTCATCGATGCCTTCGCTCGCCGTGTTTTCCTGCCCATAGAGCACAGGATTTACATCGGCGCCGCCGGGGATCAGCAGGCCGTCGCAGGTGTCTGCGTCGGAAAGCGTCATCGAGATTACCGGCTCCGCGCCGCAAGCCGTCAGCGCCGCCACATAATTTGCAAAATCGCCGGGGTTGCCGCGCATAAAGATCCTTTTCATCAAGGTCACTCCTTCAAAATGAAAAAAAGATGAAAAAACAATTTAGAAACTATGGATTAGTATACCAGTTATGTGGTATACTTGCAATAGAAGATACAAAGAAAAGGGAGCATGAACGTGGCAAAGCACATGGCAGGGCCGCAAGGTGGACATTATAGATTGAAACAGCCGCAAAAACGGAAGAAGCATAACAGGATTCCCGCACGTGTACTGAAATCGCGTGCACGGCTTTTGCTTGGTGGGGCAGGGTGCATTGCGGCTGTGCTTATCATCACAGCGCTGCTTGCCATGCCGCATCAAAATGCAGAGCCCATAGAAGCCGCTGCCTCGCCGGAAGCGGTACCGAGCACCGCTGCGGAGAACATTTCAGCCAAAGCAAGTGTGCTTTCTAAAACGCCCTCCACTCCCGAATCTGCCTTTCAGCAGCTCGGCGATTGGCGGCTTGTGCTTGTGAACAGCGAAGTGCCGCTGCCGGACGATTTCCAAATGACCCCGACGCTGTTCGATACCATCACCGTCAACTCCAAAATGTACCCGGAGCTCACGGCGCTTATCAATGCAGCGTATAACGACGAGATCAATTTGTGGATTGCCTCGGGCTACCGCAGCGTGGAGGAGCAGGAAAGCGTGCTGGATCGCGCCGTGCAGCGCCGCATGGCAGACGGCATGACCTATGAAAAAGCGTATGAAGACGCGCGGATCACCATTCAGGCGCCGGGGTACAGCGAGCATCACACCGGCCTTGCGGTCGATTTCAACGATGTTGAAGACGATTTCCGCGAGACGGAAGCCTACACATGGCTGCAGGAGCACGCCGCAGAATACGGCTTTGTCGAGCGCTACCCCAAAGGCAAGGAGAGCATCACCGGCATCGATTACGAGCCGTGGCATTACCGCTACGTCGGCAAGGAGCACGCGCAGCGCATGAACGAGCTTAACATGTGCCTTGAAGAGTACGTGGCGTTCCTCAAGGGCGATTAAGAACAGAAAACGGGAAAAAGATGGCGCTTTTTCCCGTTTTTTTATTGCAAAATTTTGCGCACAGATATATAATAGAACATTATATGATGGTGTAGTATTCTTTCATGCCGACGGCATGGACAGCAACGCACCGAAAAACCAAGGAGGTTGTTTTAATGGTTCGCACACGCTTTGCGCCGAGCCCCACCGGTTTCATGCACGTCGGAAACCTCAGAACGGCGCTGTACGAGTATCTGGTGGCGAAGTCCCAAAACGGCACGTTTGTGCTCAGAATTGAAGACACAGATCAGGAGCGCTATGTAGAAGGCGCAACAGACGTTATATATAATACACTGCAGCAAGTCGGTCTGCAGCATGACGAAGGACCGGACATCGGCGGCGAATACGGCCCGTATGTACAGAGCGAACGCAAGGATATTTATAAGCCCTACGCAGAGCAGCTTGTGCGCGAGGGCAAGGCATACTATTGCTTCTGCACCAAAGAGCGCCTCGAGTCCATTCATCAGGACGGCGAGTTCGGCGGCTACGACCGTCATTGCCGCGACCTGCCCGCAGAGGAAATCCAGAAGAACCTCGACGCCGGTATGCCGTATGTCATTCGTCAGCGTGTGCCGCTCGAGGGCTCCACGTCCTTTGAAGACGCCGTTTACGGCACCATCACGATCGAAAACAAAGAGATCGAAGATCAGGTGCTTTTAAAGTCCGACGGCTACCCGACCTACAACTTTGCAAACGTCATCGACGACCACCTCATGCACATTACGCACGTCGTGCGCGGCTGCGAGTACCTCACCTCTACACCGAAGTACAACATGCTCTACGACGCGTTCGGCTGGGAAAAGCCGATTTATGTGCACCTGCCGCTCATCATGGGCAAAAATGAAGACGGCTCCGTCTCAAAGCTTTCGAAGCGCCACGGCTCCACAAGCTTTCAGGGCCTCCTCGAAGACGGCTACCTCGCACCTGTCATCACGAACTACATCGCGCTGCTCGGCTGGTGCCCGAAGGATAACCAGGAAATTTTCTCGCTGAAAGAGCTCGAAGAAGCATTCTCCATCGACGGCATCAGCAAATCGCCCGCCGTGTTCGATTACGATAAGCTCCTGTGGTTCAACGGCGAATACATCCGCAAGATGAGCGGGGAAGCGTTCCGCACCGCGGCGATGCCGTACTACAAAGAGATTTTCGGCGACGCAGAAAAGCCGTATGACGTGCTCGACGCCATTTTGCAGCCGCGTATTTTGAAGTTTAAGGAAATCCCGAGCCTGCTCGGCTTCTTCAAAGAGCTGCCGGAATATTCCGCAGACCTCTTCATAAACAAAAAGAGCAAGGCAACGCTCGAGAACGCGCCCGTCATGCTGCGTGCCGCCATCGAGACGCTGTCCGCCATCGAAAACTGGCAGGTTGATACCATCCACGATGCACTCATTGCCCTCGCACAGAGCCTCGAAGTGAAAAACGGCACTCTGCTGTGGCCGGTACGCATCGCGGCGGCAGGCCAGACCGTTACCCCCGGCGGCGCTATGGAAATTCTCGCCGTGCTCGGCAAAGAGGAGGCGCTGCACCGTTTACAGCTCGGCCTTCAAAAGATCGAGAACGCATAAAGCAAGAGGAAAAACCTAATATTAGGAAAGGTATGGACAAATTATGAGTGAAGAGATCAAAAACGAAGCGGTCTCCGAGGAGATCAGCAGCAGTTTTATCGATGATTTTATTATAGAAGACCTCGCAGAGGGCGGCCGCTGCGAAGGCATGAAGGTGCACACCCGTTTCCCGCCGGAGCCGAACGGCTACCTGCACATCGGCCACGCCAAGGCGATCTACGTCGATTTCGGCACCGCAGAGCGCTTTAACGGCATCTGTAACCTGCGCATGGACGACACGAACCCCACAAAGGAAGACGTGGAGTACGTCGATGCCATCAAGGAAGATATCCACTGGCTCGGCTACGATTGGGAAGACCGCTTCTACTATGCTTCCGATTATTTTGAAGATATGTACAACGGCGCCGTAGAGCTCATCAAAAAGGGTCTTGCCTATGTTTGCGAGCTTACGCCTGACCAGATGCGTGAAATGCGCGGCGACCTCACCACCCCGGCGCAGAGCCCGTACCGTGACCGTCTGATGGAGGAGAGTCTCGACCTGTTTGCCCGCATGCGCGCCGGCGAGTTTGAAGACGGCAGAATGACGCTCCGTGCAAAGATTGACCTTGCTTCCGGCAACTTCAATATGCGCGACCCGGTCATCTACCGCATCAACCACATGCCGCACCATCGCACCGGCACCAAATGGTGCATTTACCCGATGTACGACTTCGCGCACCCCATCGAGGACGCCATGGAGCACATCACGCACTCGCTGTGTTCGTTGGAATTTGAGGATCACCGTCCGCTGTACGATTGGGTTATCAACAACGTCACGCTGCCCGCAAAGCCACGTCAGATCGAGTTTGCCCGCCTCGGCATCAACAACACCGTCATGAGCAAACGCAAGCTGCGCGCACTCGTCGAAGGCGGTTATGTCAGCGGCTGGGACGACCCGAGAATGCCCACCATCTGCGGCCTGCGCCGCCGCGGCTACACCCCGGCCTCCATTCGCAATTTCAGCGTGCGCAACGGTGTTTCCAAGGTGAACTCTACCGTGGAATACAGCTTTCTCGAGCACTGCCTGCGCGAAGATCTGAACCTCACGGCAAAGCGCGTCATGGGCGTTCTGAACCCCGTAAAGCTCATTTTGACGAACTATCCCGAAGATAGGACCGAGACGTTCGAGGTCGAAAACAATCCGAACCGTCCCGAAGACGGTACCCGCACGGTTACGTTCGGCCGTGAGCTGTACATTGAAGCCGAAGACTTCATGGAGACCCCTGTAAAGGGCTATTTCCGCCTTTTCCCGGGAAATGAAGTGCGCCTCAAGACCACTTATGTTGTCAAATGTACTGGCTGCAAAAAGGACGAAAACGGCAACGTCATCGAGGTCTATGCGGAGTATGACCCCGAGTCCCGCGGCGGCAACCCGGCAGACGGCCGCAAGATCAAGAGCACCATCCATTGGGTGGACGCGAAGAACGCCGAAGACGCCGAAATTCGCCTCTACGATAACCTCTTTACTGTGGAAGACCCGGATGCAGGCGATTTCTTAGAGCTTTTAAACCCGGATTCCCTCAAGGTCCTCACGGGCTGCAAGGTGGAAGCGGGCCTCAAAACCGCAAAGCCGGGCGAGAGCTTCCAGTTCATGCGTCAGGGCTATTTCTGCGTGGATAACAAGGATTCCGCAGAAGACCACCTTGTCTTCAACCGCTCCGTTTCGCTGAAGGACGGCTTCAAGAAAAAGAAGTAATGGGATATTTGTCCGCACAGAGCAACACCATGCGCTGTGCGGGCTTTTGTTGTTCCAGTCAATCGGTGTTTTATTATTCGTCACCTTAATTTTAATTTTAGGTTGACGAAACGCTTTGTGTGTGGTAAACTGGTAGACGAAATTTTCGCTGCCGGTTTTGCCGGAAAGGAAATTTATGCGCATACAAGATGCAGTTTTAGACGCGCTTGAAAAAAAACGCGGAGAATACCTCTCCGGCGAGCAGCTTGCGTCGTCGCTCGGCGTTTCCCGCAATGCCGTGTGGAAAGCCATCCAAAAGCTTGAAGAAGCCGGGCATAAAATTCGCGCCGTGCCAAAGCGCGGCTACACGCTGGCGCCGGAAAGCGATGTGCTCACCGTGCAAAGTGTCTCACGGTTTCTCGATACCGATATGCCGGTTTACTTGCAGGTGCAGACCGAAGTCACCTCCACCAATACGCTTTTAAAGGCACAGGCGGAGCAGGGCGCGCCGGAGGGCACCGTGCTCATTGCGGAATCGCAGACGGCAGGCAAGGGCAGGCTCGGTCGGCACTTCACGTCGCCGCCGGGTACAGGTATTTATTTCAGCCTGCTGCTTCGCCCGCACTGCACCGCTGAAAAATCGCTTTTCATCACGACTACCGCAGCGGTCGCCGTGTGCGAAGCCATTGAGCAGGTCACGGGGCTAAACCCGCAAATCAAATGGGTGAACGACGTTTACCTCAACGAGAAAAAGGTCTGCGGCATTTTAACGGAAGCTTCCGTTGATTTTGAAAACGGCGGTCTCAACTGGGCCGTGCTCGGCATCGGCATCAACATCGCCGTGCCGGAAGGGGGCTTCCCGGAGGAGATTCGCTCCATTGCCGGTGCTATTTTCGACGGCCCGTGCCCCGTGGAGATGCGCAGCCGCATTTCGGCTGCCGTCATCAGCCGCTTTTTCGCGTTGTATAAGAACCTCGGCTCGAACGCGTTCATCGAATCGTACCGCAGCCACTCGTTCCTCACCGGCCGCGCCATCACGTTCTCGCTCGGGGAGGAGACGTACCGCGGTGTCGTCACCGGTATCAGCGACGAAGCGCACCTGCTCGTCCGTCTCGATAGCGGAGAGGAGCGCGCGTTCTCCGCAGGCGAGGTGCAGATCCACAAGGGCTTTGCAAACCCGAAAGCCGAATAAACTGCTTAGTGTGCCGTATTCCGAAATGAATAGGGGTAAATAACATGAACAGCAACAGAGAGAAAATCACCAATATCGTCATGGTCGGCGTATTCGCCGCCGTGCTCGCCGTTTTGTCGCAGATTTCGTTCCCGCTGCCGAGCGGCATCCCGGTCACCTTACAGACCTTCGCGGTCGCCCTGTGCGGCTATGCACTCGGCTGTAAGCGCGGCACGCTCGCCGTGCTCGTCTATATCGTGCTCGGCGCTGTCGGTCTGCCGGTGTTTGCAAACTTCTCCGGCGGCTTCGGTTCGCTTGTCGGTCTCGCGGGCGGCTACATCTACGGCTTCCTGCCCATGGCTGCGCTGTGCGGTCTCGGCACAAAAATGCCGCACCGTGTGCTCGCCATTGTACTCGGTGTTGCGGGTCTTGCGGCTTGCCATCTGTGCGGCACGATTCAGTTCGGCATGATCTCCGGCAACGGCCCGTGGGCGGCGTTCCTTGTGGCCTCCGTGCCGTATCTCGTCAAGGACATCGTCTCCGTTGCGGCGGCTTACGGCGTAGCGACCGCCCTCAGTTTCGCGCTGAAGAAGAGCGGCATTCACATCGCAGCGTAAAAGCGTTTCACAAAGCGTTTGGAATAAAATAGAAACCGAAAAGGCCGTCTGCAAGGGAAAGTCCCGCGCAGGCGGTCTTTTGCTTTGACATCAATACAGCATTGTGCTATACTGAATTTTCAAGGGAGCATTCGCGCCCAATACACGATAAAGGAGGCTGTACCATGGATGTTCGGGTTGGCGACAAATTACAAATGAAAAAGCCGCACCCCTGCGGGACAAACGTGTTTGAAGTGCTGCGCATCGGCGCGGATTTTAAAATCCGCTGCACCGGCTGCGGCAGAGAAGTCATGGTGCCCCGCCACAAGTGTGAAAAGAACATTCGCAAGATCGTGCGCGAAAGTGCCGGCAGCGAGCAGTAGCGCCTCTCAGACCATCTCATTTAACTATCTTGTCTGAAAGGAAGCTTTGCTATGTTTGAAAATCTCTCGGTTTTTGAAAACCGATATGAAGAGCTTAATATGAAGCTCTATGATCCCGCCGTTGCGGCAGACCGCAATCTCTACCGCGACCTCATGAAGGAGCACAAAGAAATCGAACCCATCGTGGAAAAATACCGCGCCTTAAAAAAGGCCGAAGCGTCGCTCGAGGATGCCGAAGCGATTTTAAACGACTCCGAAGCCGATAAAGAGCTGCGCCAAATGGCGAGCGACGAGATGAGCGCCGCCAAAAGCGATATCGAAAGCATCTCGGAAGAGCTCAAAATTTTATTATTGCCCCGCGATCCCAACGACGACCGCAGTGTTATCGTGGAAATTCGCGGCGGCGCAGGCGGCGAGGAAGCGGCACTGTTCGCCTATAACCTTTACCGCATGTACAACATGTACGCCGAAAAGCGCGGCTGGAAAACGGAGATCGTCAGCCTGAATGAAACGGAGCTTGGCGGCTTTAAGGAAGTCAGCTTCACAATCGACGGTGACGGCGCGTATTCCAGATTAAAATTTGAAAGCGGCGTGCACCGCGTGCAGCGCGTGCCGGAAACGGAAACGCAGGGCCGCATCCACACAAGCACCGCTACGGTCGCCGTTTTGCCGGAAGCCGATGAGGTCGAGCTCGAGCTCGACCCGAAAGATTTAAAGATTGATACATTCCGCTCCAGCGGCGCGGGCGGCCAGCACATCAACAAAACGTCGTCTGCCATCCGTGTTACGCACCTGCCCACCGGCACGGTCGTCGAGTGTCAGGACGAGCGCAGCCAGTACAAAAACAAAGATAAAGCCCTGCGCGTCCTGCGTGCCCGACTGTTAGACGCTAAGGTGGCGGCGCAAAACGCCGAGATTGCCGCAAACCGCAAAAGTCAGGTCGGCACCGGCGACCGTTCGGAGCGCATCCGCACCTACAACTATCCGCAGCTGCGCGTGACCGATCACCGTATAGGCCTGACAATCTACCGCCTGTTCGACATCTTAAACGGCGACCTCGATGAAATCATTGACGCACTCATCGCCGCAGACCGCGCCGAAAAATTGAAAGAGAGCATGGAGAACGGATGAACATGGATACGCGATTATTGGATGAAAAAAACGAACAGGATATAAAAGAAGCGGGGAAGATTCTGCGCCGCGGCGGCCTTGTCGCTATCCCCACGGAGACCGTCTACGGCCTCGCCGGCAATGCGCTGGACCCTACCGTCTCCGCACAGATCTACAAAGTGAAGGGTCGCCCGTCGGATAATCCGCTCATCGTGCATATCGCGGATATCAAAGAATTGCCTGCGCTTGTCGAAGAGATTCCCGAAGCTGCCAAAAAGCTTGCAGATGCTTTTTGGCCGGGCCCGCTTACCATCATCATGAAAAAATCGTCGCTTGTGCCGATGCAGACGACCGGCGGTCTCGATACGGTTGCCGTTCGCATGCCGTCCGATCCCACCGCGCGGGCGATCATTAACGCCGCAGGCGTGCCGCTTGCCGCGCCGTCCGCGAATCTCTCCGGCCTGCCCAGCCCCACATCATTCCCGCATGTGTGCGATGATCTCATGGGCCGCGTAGACGGCATCGTGAACGGCGGCGACTGCGAGGTCGGCGTGGAGTCCACCGTCATCACCGTCGTCACCGAGGTACCGCGTGTGCTGCGCCCGGGCGGCATTTCCGTGGAGCAGCTGCGCCGCGTGCTCGGCAGGGTAGACGTGGACCGCGCCGTGCTGGAAAAGCCCGCGGAAAACGCCAAGGTCGCCTCGCCCGGCATGAAATATAAGCACTACGCGCCGAAAGCGGATGTCTGCATGGTGGACGCTTCCGCCGAAGACTACGCCGCGTTTTTGCATACGCACCCCGAAGCAGCTGCACTTTGCTTTAACGAAGACGTGCCGTACCTCAAAAACCGGTGCGTGCCCTACGGCAGCGCCGCAGATTCCCTTTCGCAGGCGCACGGGCTTTTCACGTCACTCCATCACCTCGATGAGATCGGCGCAAAGACCGTTTACGCCCGTATGCCGCGCAAAAGCGGCGTAGGCCTTGCGGTTTATAACCGTCTCATTCGCGCTTGTGCGTTCCGCATCGTAACGCCGAACGAGCAGCTCGTCATCGGCCTTACGGGACAGACCGGCGCGGGCAAATCGACGGTCGCAAAGCAGCTTAAGGCGCGCGGCTGCGTTATCATCGACTGCGACGCCGTTACGCACGATCCGTCTCTTTATGCAGGAACATGTCTTACGGAGTTGCAAAATGCGTTCGGCCGTGCTATTATAAAGGAAGATGGTACGTTAGACCGCCGCCGTCTCGCAAACCTCGCGTTTGCAAGCGAAGAGGGCAAAGCGAAGCTGAACGCCATCACGCATCCCGTGATTTTAACACGTCTCAAAAAGGAGATTGCCGCATATAAAGATGCAAAGGTCATTGTGCTCGACGCTCCGACGCTGTTTGAAGCCGGTGCAGATCGCCTTTGCCGCCGCGTGGTCTCCGTTCTTGCGGGTGAAACCGTGCGCCTTGGGCGCATCTGCCGCCGCGACGGTCTCACGGAGCAGGAGGCCCTGACGCGCATGCACGCCCAGCAGAGCGACGATTTTTACATCGACCGCTCCGATTACACACTCGATAACACCGTCGCTGTTTCGGCGGACAATATGGATAATATGCTCGCAGTGCTCGGCTGCGCACACCCCGGTGAATCCGATTGAATAAGAGAAGCAAACATTTAAAAAAGTCCAAAAAGAAGCCCTTGTGGCCATGGATTCTTATCGCCGGCATTGCAGCTGCCGTGCTCGTTGTTTTCGCGGTGCAAAGGCTGCATCCCGATGTAGACCACATGCTTTACCCGCGCAAGTACGGATCCATCGTCAAAAAAGAAGCGAAGGAGTACGACTTGCCGCAAAGCCTTGTCTATGCCGTCATCAAGGCGGAAAGCGATTTCGACCCCGAGGCGGAGTCCCCGGTCGGTGCGCTCGGGCTTATGCAGATGATGCCCGAAACGTTTGACTGGATGCAAACGCATATCGGCGGGGAATATGACGCAAGCGCTTTGCTCGACCCCGAAATCAGCATCAAATACGGCTGTGCGCTGCTGCGCGTGCTTTTAAACGAGTACGACAACCTCGCCACAGCGGTCTGCGCCTACAATGCAGGCATGGGAAACGTTACGTCGTGGCTTTCGGACCCCGCATATTCCGAAGACGGAGTGACCTTAAAAGAAATTCCGTTTGAAGAAACGCGTCTTTACGTCCAGAAAGTCCTTCAGTATAAAGAAACTTACGAAAAATTGTATGGGGGAATTGGAAATGGCTAAAAAAGCAGCGGAAAAATCCGCAAAAGAGCTGTCCGAAATGCTCCTCAACCCGCGCAAGAACGGCTTTTTCAAGGTCACAGATGAGAAGATCGAAAAAGCCGATAAGTTCTGCGAAGGCTACAAGGCATTTTTAAACAGCGCCAAAACCGAGCGCGAATCCGTTGAGTACGCGGTCGCGGCTGCAGAAAAGCACGGCTTTGTGCCGTTCGACCCGAAGCACAAGTATGCGGCGGGCGACAAAGTGTATTACAACAATCGCGGTAAAGCAATTTGCCTTGCCATCATGGGTAAAGAGGGCTGCAAAAACGGCGTTCGCATTGCCGCAGCACACATCGATAACCCGCGTCTCGACTTAAAGCCCATCCCGCTTTATGAATCCTCCGAGATGGCGTACCTCAAAACGCACTACTACGGCGGCATCAAAAAGTACCAGTGGACGGCGATTCCGCTCGCCATGCACGGCGTTGTCGTGAAGAGCGACGGCACGGTCATCAAGGTCTGCATCGGTGAAGAAGCGGGCGATCCGCAGTTCACCATCACGGATATTTTGCCGCACCTCGGTCAGGATCAGGCTACAAAGCCGCTGGGCACTGCCTTTACAGGCGAAGACCTTAACATCCTCATCGGCAGCCGCCCGGTTCGCGACGAGGAGGCTAAGGATGCATATAAGCTGAACATCATGCGTCTCTTAAACGAGAAGTACGGCATCGTAGAAGCCGACCTCATCTCCGCAGAGATCGAGTTCGTCCCGGCGTTCAAGGCGGTGGATATCGGCTTTGACCGCAGTCTCGTCGGTGCTTACGGCCACGATGACCGCGTTTGCGCATACCCGGCACTTGAAGCTATCCTCAACTGCAAGAACCCGGTGCAGACCGTCGTCACTGTGCTCACCGATAAGGAAGAGACCGGCAGCGACGGCAACACGGGTCTCAACTCCGAGTACATGCGTTATTTCATCGCTGACCTCGCGCAGGCAGAGGGTGAAGAGCCGCGCCACGTGCTCTCCAAGTCCACCTGCATTTCCGCCGACGTCACCGCGGCATATGATCCGCATTATGCTTCCGCTTACGAGGCACAGAACTCCACTTACATCAACGGCGGTCTGGGCATAGCCAAGTACACCGGCGCACGCGGCAAGGGTGGCACGTCCGACGCGAACGCAGAGTTCGTCGCCAAAATCCGCCGCACGTTTGACGATGCGGGCGTGCTTTGGCAGATCGGCGAGCTCGGCAAGGTCGATCAGGGCGGCGGCGGCACGGTCGCAAAGTTCATCGCAAACCTCAATGTCGACGTGCTCGACATCGGTGTGCCGGTGCTCTCCATGCACGCACCGTTTGAGGTTGTCTCCAAACTCGATGTCTACATGGCCTACAAGGGCTTCAGGGCGTTCTTCGACGAGAAGTAAGCTGTAAAGCAAAATAACATTACATAAAATTTCAAAAAGCTGTACGTAAAGCAATAAAACTTTACGTACAGCTTTTCTTTATATTTTCAAGCAAAAAGCCCGCCGCAAAGCGCAGCAGGCCCAATTCTTTGTGTTAAGATGTTTTGCTTTACAGTGGTAGCTGATCCAATTCGTCCTCTGTAAACACCGGGATGCCGTTCGCGTTCAGAAGCTCCACGGTTACACCGTTGCCGGGAATCTTGTTGCCCGTAAATGTGCCATCGTAAATGAGTCCCTTGCCGCAGGACGGACTTTTCGCCTTCATCACGGCAAAATCCACGTGGTTCAGCTTCGCAAAGTACAGTGCCGTCTCCGCGCCTTTTGTGTACGCCTTCGTCACGTCCTTGCCTGCACAGGAGATCACCTTGTCACCCTGCCGCTCCGCCGGGTCGCGGGGCGTGGGCAGACCGCCCATCTGCTCGGGACATACACCGATGATCGTGTTGCTTTCTGCAAGCTTAATGAGCGCATCGCACTTGCAGCCGTCGCCCTTATAGCGGCATTCGCAGCCCAAAAGGCAGCTGCTTGCCAAAATTACAGCCATGTTTATACCTTCTTTTAATTTGATTTTTGCACTAAAAGCGGGTCATTGCCCGTAGATTTCCGGTTCATTCTCGTCCTGCTCGTAGATTTCCACGTTCGTCTTGCCGTCCACAGCTTCCAAATGCACGGCGATGATCTCGCGTAGAGAGGTGGGGATATTCTTGCCCACAAAATCAGGGCGAATGGGCAGCTCGCGGTGACCGCGGTCGACCAAAACGACCAGCCGAATGCGCGCCGGCCGCCCGAAACGGAACACCGCGTCGATCGCCGCGCGCACCGTGCGGCCCGTAAACAGCACATCGTCCACCAAAATGACTTCCTTGTCGTTGAGGTCGACCGGAAGCGTCTGCGTGTTCACAGTCGGCAGGTCGTGCCGCTTTGTCAGGTCGTCACGATAGAATGTAATATCCAGTGTGCAGGTCTGCACCTTTACACCGGTGTGCGTCTCAATGTTCGCCGCAATCTGCTCCGCAAGCGGCACACCGCGCGTTTTGATGCCGATAAGCACCACGTTTTCGAGGTCGCGGCTTTTTTCAATGATTTCATAAGAAAGCCGCGTCAAAGCGCGCTTTACGGTAACGTCGTCCATCAGCTGGGCTTTCAGCTTCATAGGCATGCTTGTCAATCCTTTTCTTAACTCTTCAATTTATTGTAGCATTTCGGCGCTTTTCCGTCAAGACGCGTCTCTTTCGGTTGATTTTTGTCAAAGCGTGTGCTATGATACTCTTTGAAAATAAACGAAACAAGGCGGTGCGCCGTCTTACGGACTAAGGAAGGTCAAACATGGAAGCATATCTTTCCAATCTTACGGTTTTCAACCACCCGCTCATCAAGCACAAGGTCAGCCACTTGTGCGACGTTAACACCGGCACCAAGGAATTCAGCGAACTCGTCAAAGAGCTTGCCATGCTTATGGGCTACGAGGCGCTCAAGGAGCTCAAAACGAAGGACGTGGAGATCCAGGCGCCGCTGCAGAAGATCATTACCCCGGTGCTTGCAGAGGATTTCACCATCGTTCCGATTCTGCGCGCCGGCCTCGGCATGGTAGACGGCCTGCGTGAGCTTTCGCCCACGGCAAAGGTCGGCCACATCGGCCTTTACCGCGACGAGGAAACCCTAAAGCCGATGACGTATTACTTTAAGCTCCCGGTCGATACCGCAGACGGCCCCGTCGTCGTTGTTGATCCGGCGCTTGCAACAGGCGGCAGCGCAGATGCGGCCATCCAGTTTTTAAAGGACGCAGGCTGCAAGAACATCAAGTTCATGTGCATTTTCGCGTCCGAGGTAGGCATCAAGCTGCTGTATGAAAAGCACCCGGATGTCAAAATCTACGCGGCAAACTACGCACCCGGCCCGCTGAACGAGAACGGCTACATTCCCACTGCAGCCGGCGACGCAGGCGATCGCCTGTGCGGCACAGTCAGCTATAAACCGAATAAAAACCAGTAATCCTTGTAAACGTAAAAGCTCTTCGCATGGTTCGGAGAGCTTTTTCTGTATTGTGCTGCCTTTTTTTGATGAATATTCACAAACTATTCACAAGTGAGCGAATTGCGTTGACTTTCGTCGAATATTGTGCTATAGTTTAGTGTTAGAAAACGAAATACGATCTTTAACCCCGATACTGTGATATTGGCAAGATTGACTCTTAATACGTCTTTACAGACGGCGTGCTGACAAGGCTCAAGCTCTGCCCATTTTACAGGCAGAGCTTTTCTTTATGCTCGGAAAAGCGTAGGGGAGAAGAGAACGTGTTTTGGGGTAAGAAATGAAACCACGGTTCGGAAGAAAGGAAATGATTTCATGAAGTTGATTTACGGCATCGAAGATAAGCCGAAGTTCAGCAAAACACTGGTCTTCGCATTCCAGCAGATGATCGCCATCATGGCGGCTACGCTGCTCGTACCGCTGCTTGTCACCAGCTACGGTCTGCAGGCAGACGCCGCAGCCGCACTGTTCGGCGCGGGCATCGGCACCATCGTATACCTGTTCTGCACCAAGCGCAGAAGCCCGGTATTCCTCGGCTCCTCGTTCACCTTCCTCGGCGCGTATGCTGCTACAATCGGTCAGAATTACGGCTACTGGGGCATGCTCATCGGCGTTGCGTTCGCAGGTCTTGTTTACGTCATCATCGGTCTTGTCATCAAGGTCGTCGGCTCCGGTTGGGTCAATAAGCTGATGCCGTCCGTCATCATCGGGCCGATCGTCGCGCTTATCGGTCTGTCCCTCTCCGGCACGGCAACAAGCTGGATCATGGGCAACGGCGCTGCAACTGTCGTATACGGCGAGACCTACAACTGGGCTGCCATCATCTGCGGCATCTTCACCTTCTTCATGATTGTCGTTGCGTCCGTTAAGGGTTCCAAGACCGTCAAGCTCATCCCGTTTATCGTCGGTATCGGCGCGGGCTATGCGCTTGCACTCGTCTTCACGCTCATCGGTATGGCAACGGGCACAGAGAGCCTCAAGCTCCTTTCCTTCCAGCCGTTTATCGATGCATTCGGCACATTCAGCATCACCAGCATCGTCGATTATCCGAAGTTCTTCTTCCTCAAGGCAATCGAGACGAACGGCCAGTATCCGCTTGATGCGGCTGCCATCGGCAACATCGCCATGATCTACATTCCGATCGGCGTCGTCGAGCTCGCACAGCACATCGCTGACCACAAGAACCTCAGCACGGTTGTCAACCGCGACCTCATCGCAGACCCGGGCCTCGATAAGACCCTCATCGGCGACGGCCTCGGCTCCATTGTGGGCGCGTTCTTCGGCGGCTGTGCAAACACCACCTACGGCGAGTCCATCGGCTGCATCGCCATCACCGGCAACGCTTCCGTCGTTTCCATCCTCACCGCGGCACTCGGCTGCATGGTGCTTTCCTTCTTCACTCCGTTCGTCGTGCTCATGAACTCCATTCCGAAGTGCGTCATGGGCGGCGCGTGCATCGCGCTCTACGGCTTCATCGCCGTTTCCGGTCTCCAGATGCTCCACCGTGTTGATCTCGGCAACAGTAAGAACCTGTTCGTCGTCAGCTCCATCCTCGTCTGCGGCATCGGCGGTTTGTACTTCGGCTTCGGCACGAACAGCATCACCGGCGGCGCTCTGCTGAACATCACGTCTTTGGCTGTTGCCCTCATCGTCGGCATTGTCACGAACCTCATCGTCAATAACGGCAAGCTCAGCAGCGGCGAGGACGGTCTTAGCAGTGCAGCTTCCGAAATGGGAAAGGTAGACCCGGAAACCACCGAGATTCCCTCCCGTAAAAGCAAAAAGAAGTAATTCTTCAAAAAATAGCGTTAACTGAAACGCACAGCGCCCGGGCTTCACGGCTCGGTCGTTTTTCTGTTGTAAAGGAATTCGACTTGCTTTTTTCCCGTCATCCGATATAATAGTAAAAGATACCGAAAGAAAGGGGAGAGTACCGTGCGGAAACGAAAAAAATACAGCCCCATCCAAAAGCCGCGTCCGCTGCATTTGGAGCGCATTAAGCGTTGGACGGGCATTCTGCTTATCTGCGCCGCCGCTTTCATGGCGCTTGCACTGTTCGTCATGTGGGGTTTGCCGGTGCTTTTCCCGCCCGAAGATCCGGAGGATTCCCTGCCGCAGGCCACCGTACTGCCCACCGCGTCCCCCGCTGCAAGCACGGAGGAAAACGACCTGCCCGTGCTCGAGGACAGCGTGAATCTGTTCGTCATCGACGAAGACCACCCTGCGGACGCGGATTTCGCCCCCGAGGAGACCGCCGCGTTTGACAGCGTCACGGTCGATGCCCGCATTGTGCCGGCACTCACCGCACTGTGCGATGCCGCAAAGGCAGACGGTGTCACGCTCAAGTTTTCCGGCGGCTATGTGTCCTATGCAGAGCAGGAAGCGCTTTATAACGCCGAAGTCGAGCGCCTTATCGCGGCAGGTTCCACCAAGATTATGGCGCGCGAAGATGCAAAATCTACCGTGTCCGCGCCCGGCACAAGCGACCTGCAAAGCGGCCTGTGCGTCACCGTGCAGGGCGACCCCGCAACGTTTTCGACAACGGATACCTACGGATGGCTGCAAAGAAACATGGCGCATTACGGCTTTGTGTTCCGCTATCCCGCCGGAAAAGAGGACGAAACCGGCCTTAAACGCAATGATCTTGTCCTGCGCTATGTCGGCACAGAGCATGCCGCCGCCATCCGCAGACTCTCCTTTTGCCTCGAAGAATACCTTCGCTATATCGGCGCCTAACGAAAAAAACGGATGCTTTCGGGAAGAAAAAGAAAAAAGTTTTCTGTTTTTTTGAAAAAGACCTTGCATTTTAGAATTTTTTGTGCTAACATAATTAGCGCTATGTTTATGTGTTAACTTCGCTGTTAACCGACTAACCGCAGATCAACCGAAAGAGGTGACAGATATGAAGAATATACATCCGGACTATCAGGAAACGACCATTACCTGCGCATGCGGCAATGTGATTCACACGCGTTCCACAAAGAAGGACATCCGCGTTGAAATTTGCTCCAAGTGCCATCCGTTCTTTACGGGTAAGCAGAAGCTGGTTGATACAAGCGGTCGTGTTGATATGTTCAACAAGCGCTACGGTATCACGAAGTAAATTTATATGGATCGTTCAGGGCGGTGCTCTTTCGGGCATCGCCCATTTTTTCTCCAAAGGCAAATCGCGTTCGTTTCAAAACAGAGGGGAGCGGTAAAAATGGCAGAGTACAAAACCGTGCGGAAAAACGCGCAGGACCAGTTTGTGGAAAAGCGATCGCGTTTCATCGGCTATGCCTGCCCGGTGAAGACCGAGCAGGAGGCACTCGATTTCATCACGTCCAAAAAATCCGAGCACTGGGATGCCAGTCACAACGTCTATGCGTATATCCTGCGCGACGGCACCATGCGCTTTTCGGATGACGGCGAGCCGCAGGGCACGGCCGGTATGCCGGTGCTGGATGTCCTGCGCAAAAGCGGCGTTACGGATGTCGTCACGGTCGCCACGCGCTATTTCGGCGGCATTCTGCTCGGGGGCGGCGGTCTCGTTCGCGCGTATTCGCACACCGCGTCCATCGCCCTGCAGGCGGCACAGATCATTACCATGCGCGAGTGCCTGCTGTTGTCGCTCACCTGCGATTACGGCCGGTACGGCCGCGTTGCATCGCTTGTTCCGGAATGCGGCGGCGTGACGGACGACACGGTCTTTAAGGAAAAAGTCACCGTCAAATTCCATTTGGCGCCCGAGCTGCTCGGTGCATTCCGCAAAAAACTTGCGGATGCCACAAATGGGCAGGTCGATGTGACAGAAGACGGAAAAAAATTTTTTGAATTTGAAGAATAAAAGAAGTAATTTCGCCGTTTGCGGCGTATATAATACTATGAGGGCAAAAATCAGGGCGTTTTGCTCCGAGCTTTGCCCGTAATCCCAACGGCATCGCGCCGGCGGTCACGAAAGGGGGCGGTGGAATGCCGTTGCCGGAGTCCTTTATGCAGGACTTAAAATCGCGCTGCGACATTACAGACATCGTTTCCTCGTATGTCAACCTAAAGCGGCGCGGCAAAAACATGGTGGGATTGTGTCCCTTCCACAACGAAAAATCACCGTCCTTCAACGTCTACCCGGAGAATAACTCGTTTTACTGCTTCGGCTGCGGCGCGGGCGGCGATGTCATCACATTCATCCGTAAGATTGAAAATCTCGATTACATCGAGGCCGTGAAAATGCTCGCGGACCGCGTGGGGCTGCAAATGCCGGAGCAGGGCGTGGACGATTCCATGAGCCGCCTGCGTCAGCGCGTGCTGGAAATCAACCGCGAATCCGCCCGCTTTTTCCACAGCGCGCTTTTAAGCCCGGAGGGTAAGCCGGGGCTTGATTATTTCGCACGCAGACGCCTGCCCATGAAAATGATCCGCCATTTCGGGCTCGGCTGGGCGCCGGAAAGCCGCTTTGCGCTCGTCAATCACCTGCGCTCCAAGGGCTATTCCGAGCGCGAGATGATTGCGGCGAACGTCGCGGTGGAGACGCGCTCCGGCCGCGCGATGGATCGTTTCCACGCACGCGTCATGTTTCCTATCATTGATCTGCGCGGCAACGTGGTCGCGTTCGGCGGGCGCATTTTGACAAATGAAAAGCCGAAGTACATAAATACATCGGATACCCCGGTCTACCACAAGAGCAGCGGCCTTTTCGCGATGAATTTTGCAAAAAACGCGCTCGAAAACGACCGCATCATTTTAGCTGAGGGCTATATGGACGTCATCTCGCTGCACAAAGCGGGCATTGAAAACGCCATTGCGTCGCTCGGCACGGCACTCACCGCAGAGCAGGCGCGCATCATTGCCCGCTATGCGAAAGAGGTCGTCATTTGCTACGATTCCGACGAAGCCGGTCAAAAGGCCGCACAGCGCGCCATTCCCATTCTGCGCGGCGCAGGGCTTTTGGTGCGCGTCATGGCCGTGCCCGGCAACAAAGACCCGGACGAGTTCATCAACGCATGCGGTGATGAAGGCGCGGCGCGTTTCCGCAGGCTCGTTGAGCAAAGCGGCAACGATGTGGAATACCGCCTTGCAAAGCTGAAAAGCGGGTATGATTTAAGCAACGAAAACGGGCGTATTCAATACCTGATGGCCGCCGTAGAGCTGCTGGCGGGCCTTGAAAACGCCATTGAGCGCGACGTGTACGTCAGCCGCCTTTCGCAGGAATTGAACGTTGACAAAAACGCCATTTTGCAGCAGATGTCTGTTTCCGTGCGCAAAAAAGCGCGTGCGGCGCAGCGGCAGCAGCAAAGGGACATGACGGAGCAGCTTTCCGCGCGGCGCGATACCGTAAACCCCGAAAAGCGCCGCTATGTCCGCGTGGCCAACGCCGAAGAGCGGCTCATCGCGTGCCTTTTCCACAATAATGACCTCGCACAAAGCCTGAACCGCCGCGTGCCGCCCGAAAAATTCGTGACGGCGTTCAATCGCCGGTTATATCAGAGCCTCCTGGGCAAGATTATAAACGAAGAAACGGTCACATCGCCGCAGATTACAGACTTTTCGGCGGAATGTACGCCGGACGAAATGGGCCGCCTTGCGAAGATTGTGCAGGAAAACGCCGGCATCACCGCCAAAGACGCGGAAGAATACGTGCAGATCATTTTGAGCGAAGGCGCGTTGACCGATACCGATAAGGTGCGTGGTGCGAACCCCGCCGACCTGCAGGCGCAGCTCGATGCACTGCGCAAACAGAAAAAATAGGAACGTTATGCTTTAAAACAGAATTGAGATAAAAAGGCAGCGTGCAGACGCTGCCGAGGGAATAAGGGAAAACACAGGAAAGGTATGATAAACTATGGCAGCACCCGATAAGAAAACCGTGATCCGCGATCTGATTGAGCTCGGCAAAAGCAAAGGCCAGCTCACCACAAAGGAGATCCTTGACGCCATCGGCGAATTGGATTTCGACCCGGAGCACATTGAAAAATTCTATGATACACTGGAATCGCACGGCATTGAGATTATCGATGACTTCAGCGATATCCAGATTGATGACATCGACCTTTCCAAAGTATCCGGCGCAGATACGGACGATTTTGACGCCGGCATGGGCATGGAAGGCGTCGCCATCGATGACCCGGTCAAAGTTTACCTGAAAGAGATCGGCCGCGTGCCGCTGCTTTCCTCCGAAGAAGAAGTGCGCCTTGCCATCGCCATCAAGGACGGCGACGAAGCCGCAAAGAAGCGCCTTTCCGAAGCGAACCTGCGTCTTGTCGTCAGCATCGCGAAGCGCTATCTCGGCCGTGGCATGCAGTTCCTTGACCTCATTCAGGAGGGCAATCTCGGTCTCATCAAGGCTGTTGAAAAGTTCGATTATACAAAGGGCTTCAAGTTCTCCACCTACGCAACGTGGTGGATCCGTCAGGCCATCACGCGCGCCATCGCCGACCAGGCCCGCACTATCCGTATCCCGGTGCACATGGTGGAGACCATCAATAAGGTGAAGAAGGTCTCCAGCCAGCTGCTCCACACGAGCGGCCATGAGCCGACCGCGGAGGAAATCTCCGACGAGCTCGATATGCCGGTTGATAAAGTGCGCGAGATCATGCGCGTCGCGCAGGAGCCTGTCTCCCTTGAAACGCCGATCGGCGAGGAAGAGGACAGCCACCTCGGCGACTTTATCCCGGATGACGACGCACCGGCCCCGGCAGATGCCGCTTCCCATACGCTGCTGCGCGAAACGCTCGGCGATGTGCTCGATTCCCTCACCCCGCGTGAGGAAAAGGTGCTGCGCTTGCGCTTCGGCCTTGAGGACGGTAGAAGCCGCACACTCGAGGAAGTGGGCAAGGAATTCAATGTCACCCGTGAGCGTATCCGCCAGATTGAAGCAAAGGCGCTCAGAAAGCTCCGTCACCCGAGCCGCAGCAAGAAGCTGAAGGATTTTCTGGATTGATCCCGAAAGGATAGGCACATACCATGCACATGACACTGGAAGCGGACTACGCAGTCCGCATCGTGGAATTTTTGGCCGTGAACCCCGGGCGCGCAGATGCCAAAACGATCTCGGAGCGCACAAACGTCACGCTGCGCTTTACGCTGAAGATCCTGCGCACGCTCGTTTCGGACGGCATCGTGCGCTCGTATAAGGGCGCAAAGGGCGGCTATGAGCTTGCAAAGCCGCCGAAGGAGATCACGCTGCGCAGCGTGATCGAGGCGGTGGAGGGGCCGTATATGATTTCCCGCTGCCAGGGCGATGCGTACAGCTGCCAGCGCACCTCGTGCCGTTTGCATCACATCTACGGTGAGGTCTCACAGCTTGTGCGCGATAAGCTGGAGTCCTACACGTTTGCGTCCATCTGCGCCTGCGAGGATACCGAGGCGGACGAAAAAGGCGAGGGGAAAGAGGCAGAAACGTAAGCGAATCCGCGTAAAAGTACACGCAAGTACATACTTAAAACACAATCATTCGTTTTGAAAGTGGTTTTCGCTTTTTAACTTAATTTCTTCGGCATCCAAAATTCAACATAAACAAAACAAAAACCTTCCCGGCTTCGTTTCCGTTTGGAAACCGGGAAGGTTTTGCGTGTTTTTAAGCGGTATGAACGCCGTGAGACTCTGCACGGGCAAGAGCTACGGCTCAGTTTATGCGGCTGCCGCCCCATTCCACCGCTGTGAAGCCGTCGCGGGCGGGAGCGGTGAGCGTTTGCGCGGGAATGTCGACTTTCTCTTCAAGCGGTTTCCACGCCATGAAGACCCGAAGGAGCGTGTCGGGCGCGGGGGAGATATCCAGCTGCGCCACCTGCGTATAGCAGTCGGACTGAAACGCGATGAGATTATAGGGATTTTCCTGCATCTGGGGAAGCCAGTACACGATGAATTCATTCGCTTCTTTGCGGGTGAGTCCGAGGTCGCGCAAGGCATTTTCGAGGAAAGCGGCGGTGTCGCTGCCCGCTACGCAGAAGCCGTGGGAAAGGTCGTATTCCGCGCTGTCCGTGCCTTCCCAGTACAGGTAGTTATACGTTTGGCCGTCCTCGTCTGTCAGAGTACCGTCAGGTTTCGCCGAAACATGCCAGCCGGTTTTGTAATTCGGGTAGGTGCAAGTGAGCGTTCCGTCGTACGCGAGCGTAACCGAGACGTCCGTTTTTTCTTCCGGATAAAGATAAATCACCGGTTTCATCGAGAGCTGCTCTTCTTCGCGTTCACGGCATGCCGAAAGCCCGCACACGAAGCTGATTGCAAGGGCCGCGGCGAAAATCTGCTTTGCGAAATGCTTTTTCATACAGTGTTCCTCCTCAAACCTAAAATGATTAGCAGCGGATAAAAATAAAGCCCGATTGCAGTTTACAAGGTCCATGTGCTATCGGGTATACGGGTCAAAATTCAATTTATTCTGCTTTGGAATTTGAGAAAAGAAAAAGGGAATAAAACTCGAAAAATTTCGGGAAAAGGCTTGACAAATCCACAGATACGGTGTATCATATTACAATGTATCATCATGGATAGATATGCCATTTCTTTCTCTGATCTGCATTATAACACAGTTCCGAAAAATAATCAAGCATAATCTATAAAATTCACATGAACGGATATTCTTTCCGCCGTTTTTAAGTGATTTTGCTTAAAAACACGGGTCAAATACTAAGAATGGAGTGGTTGAGTCAATGGTGAATGTTAAGCCGGTACAGCTTGGCAAGAACACACGCATGAGCTTCTCGCACATCAATGAAGTTCTCGATATGCCGAACCTGATCGAGATTCAGAAAAATTCCTACGACTGGTTCCTGAAGGAAGGTCTGAAGGAAGTTTTCAACGACGTCTCCGGCATTACGGATTTCAACGGAAATCTGGTTCTGGACTTCGTGAACTACAAGCTCGACGAAAAACCCAATTACACGGTAACGGAATGCAAAGAGCGCGATGCTACCTATGCGGCAGCCCTGCGCGTCACTGCACGCCTTCTCAACAAGGAAACGGGCGAGATCAAGGAATCTGAAGTCTTCATGGGCGATTTCCCGCTGATGACACCGTCCGGCACCTTTGTGATCAACGGCGCAGAACGTGTTATCGTTTCCCAGCTTGTTCGTTCTCCGGGCGTCTATTATAAGATGGAGTACGATAAAACAGGCAAACAGCTTTTCTCTTCCACCGTCATTCCGAACCGCGGCGCATGGCTGGAGTACGAAAACGATGTGAACGACGTACTCTATGTGCGTATCGATAAAAACAGAAAGCTCCCGATGACCGCGTTCATCCGTGCACTCGGTCTCGGCACCGACGAAGAGATCAAGGAATACTTCGGCGAAGACGAGCGCATCCTTGCGACCATCGATAAGGATACCACGCACACCATGGAGGAAGGTCTCTTTGAGGTGTACAGAAAGCTCCGTCCGAGCGAGCCGCCTACGGTTGAAAGCGCGCAGTTCCATTTGAACGGCCTGTTCTTCGACCCGAGACGTTACGACCTCTCCAGAGTCGGCCGTTATAAGTACAATAAGAAGCTGAACCTTGCCGGCAGAATCACCGGCCGTCAGCTTTCCCGCCCGATCGTCAACCCGGCGACCGGCGAGGTGATGGCAGAGGCGGGCACCGTTGTGTCCCGCACGCTTGCCGAAGACATCGACAACGCCGGTGTGACCACCGCCTGGGTTGCCCTTGAGGACGACAAGGAGACGAAGGTCATCTCGAACGGCATGGTCGATATCGCAAAATACGTTTCCTTTGATGCAGAGGCAGAGTGCGGCATCAACGAACGTGTGCGCTACGCAGTGCTCTCCGAGATTCTCGAAGCGTGCGGCGACGACGAAGAGAAGCTCAAAGAGCAGCTCACCGCACGTCATGACGAGTTGATCCCGAACCACATCATCATTGATGATATTTTCTCCTCCATCAACTACATGACCTGCCTTGCTGTCGGCCTCGGCTTTACGGACGATATCGACCAGCTCGGCAACCGCCGTATCCGTTCCGTCGGCGAGCTGCTGCAGAACCAGTTCCGCATCGGCTTCTCCCGCTTGGAGCGCGTGATCCGCGAGCGCATGACGCTGCAGGGTCAGGATATGGAATCCCTTACACCGCATTCTCTCATCAATATCCGTCCGGTCGTTGCAGCGATCAAGGAGTTCTTCGGTTCTTCTCCGCTGTCCCAGTTCATGGACCAGACGAACCCGCTGGCAGAGCTGACGCATAAGCGCCGTCTCTCCGCTTTGGGCCCGGGCGGTCTTTCCCGTGACCGTGCGAGCTTCGAGGTTCGAGACGTTCACTACACACACTACGGCCGCATGTGCCCGATCGAATCCCCGGAAGGTCAGAACATCGGTCTGATCTCCTACCTTGCAACGTTCGCAAGAATCAATCACTACGGCTTCATTGAGGCGCCGTACAGAAAGATTGATAAGGCGACGGGCAAGGTCACGGACGAAGTCGTTTATATGACGGCGGACGTGGAAGACGAGTTCATTGTTGCGCAGGCAAACGAAAAGCTGAATGAAGACAACACCTTTGCAAACGACAGCGTTCTCGCACGTTTCAAGGGCGAGTTCATTCAGGTTGAGCCGACCCGCGTCGATTACATGGATATTTCCCCGCGTATGGTCTTCTCCGTTGCAACGGCGATGATCCCGTTCCTCGAAAACGATGACGCGAACCGTGCTCTGATGGGCGCGAACATGCAGCGTCAGGCAGTTCCGCTGCTCCGCACCGAGTCTCCGATCGTCGGTACCGGCATGGAGTATAAAGCAGGCGTTGACTCCGGCGTCTGCGTCCTGTGCGAACGCGCAGGTGTCGTTAAGAGCGTCAGCGCAGACCTCATTCGCGTGACGACCGATAACGGCGATATCGACGACTATGTCGTCACAAAGTTCATGCGTTCCAACCAGAGCACCTGCATCAACCAGGTTCCGATCGTCAACCGCGGCGACCGCGTTGAAGTGGGCGATGTTCTGGCGGACGGCCCGGCCATTAAAAACGGCGAGATCGCGCTCGGCAAGAACGCGCTCATCGGCTTCATGACCTGGGAAGGCTACAACTACGAGGACGCCGTCCTGCTGAACGAGAAAATCGTACGCGACGACGTTTATACCTCCATCCATATCGAAGAGTATGAGATGGAAGCCAGAGATACAAAGCTCGGCGCGGAAGAGATTACCCGCGACATCCCGAACGTCAACGAAGATCTGCTGCGCGACCTTGATGACCGCGGCATCATTCGTGTGGGTGCGGAGGTTCACGCCGGCGACATTCTGGTCGGTAAGGTCACGCCGAAGGGCGAAACCGAGCTGACCGCCGAAGAGCGCCTGCTGCGCGCTATCTTCGGTGAAAAGGCCCGCGAGGTTCGCGATACGTCTCTCCGTGTTCCGCACGGCGAGTACGGCACCATTGTGGACGTTAAGGTCTTCACGAGAGACAACTGCGATGAGCTGAGCCCCGGCGTCAACAAGGTCGTGCGCTGCTATATCGCACAGAAGAGAAAGATCTCCGTCGGCGATAAGATGGCCGGCCGCCACGGTAACAAGGGTGTTGTTTCCCGCATTTTGCCGATGGAAGAGATGCCGTTCCTGCCGGACGGTACACCGCTTGACATCGTTCTGAACCCGTTGGGCGTTCCGTCCCGTATGAATATCGGACAGGTTCTCGAGGTTCACCTCGGCATGGCGGCAAACGCACTCGGCTGGAAGATTATGACCCCGGTATTCGACGGCGCACACGAAGCGGATATCCGCGAGTGCTTCCGCATGGCGGGCATGAGTGAGGACGGCAAGTTCCGTCTGCGTGACGGTCGTACCGGCGAGTATTTCGATAACCCGGTTACCGTTGGCTACATGTACTACCTCAAGCTCCATCATCTTGTTGACGATAAGATTCACGCCCGTTCCACCGGTCCGTATGCCCTCGTTACCCAGCAGCCTTTGGGCGGCAAGGCGCAGTTCGGCGGCCAGCGCTTCGGCGAAATGGAAGTTTGGGCATTGGAGGCTTACGGCGCGGCTTACACCCTGCAGGAGATTCTGACGGTGAAGTCCGACGACGTTGTGGGCCGTGTAAAGACCTACGAAGCCATCGTTAAGGGTCAGAACGTGCCGAAGCCGGGCATTCCGGAATCCTTCCGCGTTCTTATCAAGGAACTGCAGGCACTCGGCCTCGACATCAAGGTACTGGATAAGGACAACGAGGAGATTGACCTGCGCCAGAGCTTCGACGATGACGATGATGTGGGTCTCACCCCGGGCGATCAGGTCTTTGATGAAGAAAACGTCGCAACGGACGGCGATTTCGACGGCTATTCCATCGAGAACGAAGACGGGGAAGAGGACGACTTCTTCTCTACCGGCGACGATGAGTTTGAAGGCTCCGATAACGATTTGTTTGACGGCATCGACGACGAGTTCTAATTTCGGGTGAAAGGAAAGGATCGCATATATGGAGTTTAACGTTTTTGAATCAATAAAGATCGGCCTTGCATCGCCCGAGCAGATTCGCTCCTGGTCGTACGGTGAGGTCACGAAGCCCGAGACCATCAACTACCGTACATTGAAGCCGGAGCGCGACGGCCTTTACTGCGAGCGCATTTTCGGACCGACAAAGGATTGGGAGTGCCATTGCGGCAAGTATAAGCGCATCCGCTTTAAGGGCAAGGTCTGCGAGCGCTGCGGCGTTGAAGTGACGCGCAGCAAGGTTCGCCGTGAGCGCATGGGTCACATTGAGCTTGCAGCGCCGGTTTCGCACATCTGGTACTTTAAGGGCATCCCGTCCCGCATGGGTCTGATTCTTGACCTTTCCCCGCGCGTACTGGAAAAGGTTCTGTATTTCGCACTTTATATCGTTACGGATCCGGGTTCCGTCCGTGAGCTCTCTAAGATGCAGACGCTCACCGAAAAGGAATACCGCGACATGCGTGAAAAATATGAGGACGACTTCGAGGCGTCCATGGGCGCTGAAGCTGTGAAGAAGCTGCTCGAGGATATCGACTGCGAAAAGCTCAGCGAGGAGCTCAAAAAAGACCTCGAAACCGCGCAGGGACAGAAGCGCGTGCACATTCTCAAGCGTCTTGAGGTTGTGGAATCCTTCCGCATCTCCGGCAACCGCCCGGAGTGGATGATCCTCGATGCCGTGCCGGTTATCCCGCCGGATATCCGTCCGCTCGTACAGTTGGACGGCGGCCGCTTTGCAACGAGTGACCTGAACGACCTGTACAGACGCGTTATCAACAGAAACAACCGTCTGAAGAGACTCATCGAGCTCGGCGCGCCGGACATCATCGTGCGCAACGAGAAGCGTATGCTGCAGGAAGCCGTCGATGCCCTCATCGACAACGGCCGCCGCGGCAGACCGGTCACCGGCCCGAACAACCGCCCGCTCAAGTCCCTTTCCGATATGCTGAAGGGCAAGCAGGGCCGCTTCCGTCAGAACCTGCTCGGTAAGCGTGTTGACTATTCCGGCCGTTCCGTTATCGTTGTCGGCCCGGAGCTGAAAATGTACCAGTGCGGACTGCCGAAGGAAATGGCACTGGAGCTCTTTAAGCCGTTTGTTATGAAGCGCCTTGTCGAGACCGGTGCCGCCGGCAACATCAAGGCTGCAAGAAAGGCCGTAGAGCGCGCGAAGAGCGAGGTTTGGGACGCACTGGAGATTGTCATCAAGAACCACCCGGTCATGCTGAACCGTGCACCTACGCTGCACCGCCTGGGCATTCAGGCGTTTGAGCCGGTCCTCGTTGAGGGCCGCGCCATTAAGCTGCATCCGCTCGTCTGCACCGCGTTCAACGCGGACTTCGACGGCGACCAGATGGCTGTGCATGTGCCGCTTTCCGCAGAAGCACAGGCAGAGGCACGCTTCCTCATGCTGGCTGCAAACAACCTCTTAAAGCCTTCCGACGGCAGCCCTGTTGCGGTCCCGTCGCAGGATATGGTTCTCGGTTCTTATTACCTTACGCTCGATAAGGACGGAGAGATCGGTGAAGGCAAGGTATTCCGCAACATGGACGAAGCGTTCATGGCGTATGACGCAAAATATATCACGCTGCACTCCAAGATCAAGGTCAGAAGAACTGTGGAGTACAACGGCCAGACATATACGGGCCTTGTCGATACGACGATGGGCCGCATGATCTTCAACCGCCCGATCCCGCAGGATCTCGGCTTTGTTGACCGCACCGACCCGGAGAACATCCTCAAGTTTGAGGTCGATTTCCTCGTCGGCAAGAAGCAGCTCGGCAAGATCATCGACAAGTGCATCAAAAAGCACGGCACGGCGATCACAAGCGAAATGCTCGATGCCATTAAGGCACAGGGCTACAAGTATTCCACCATCGGCGCAATCACCGTTGCTGTCTGCGATGCGACTATTCCGCCGCAGAAGCAGGAGATTCTTGCAAAGGCAGAGGCAGAGATCAGCGAGATTACCGCAGATTTCCGCGACGGCTTCCTCTCCGACGGCGAGCGTTACAGCGCGGTTCTGAAGACCTGGGAAAAGGCGACGAACGACGTTACGAAAGCCCTGCAGGACGGCCTTGACCGTTACAACCCGATCTTCATGATGGCAGACTCCGGCGCCCGTGGTTCTATGAACCAGATCCGTCAGCTGGCCGGCATGCGCGGTCTGATTGCGAATACGTCCGGTAAGACGATCGAAATTCCGATCAAGGCGAACTACCGTGAAGGCCTGAACATTTTGGAATACTTCATTTCCTCCCGTGGTGCTCGTAAGGGCCTTGCTGATACGGCTCTGAGAACGGCTGACTCCGGTTATCTGACCAGACGTTTGGTTGACGTTTCTCAGGATGTTATCGTTCGTCAGGATGACTGCGGTACGACCGAGGGTCTGGAAGTGTTCGAGATCAAATCCGGTAACGAGTCCATTGAGCCGCTTAAGGAGCGTATTGTGGGCCGCTACCTGCTTGACGATTACTGCGACGAGAATGGCAACGTGCTCGTTTCTAAGGATAAGATGATTGGCGACGCCGAAGCTGACCTCATCATCGGCCGCGGCACGACGCACATCAAGATCCGCTCTATTCTGAACTGCCGCACCCGTCACGGCGTGTGCAAGAAGTGCTACGGTTCCTCCCTTGCAAACGGCCAGCCGATCACGGTCGGCGAGGCGGTTGGTATCATCGCCGCACAGTCCATCGGCGAGCCGGGTACCCAGCTGACGATGCGTACGTTCCATACCGGCGGTGTTGCATCCGCAGAAGATATCACGCAGGGTCTTCCGCGTGTCAGTGAGCTGTTTGAAAGCCGCAAGCCGAAGCATCTCGCAATCATCGCAGAGATCGGCGGTACGATCGGCTTTGAAGAGGTCAAAAAGAACCGCCACATTGTCGTTCGCGGCGATGGCGACCAGCGCAGCTACCTCATCCCGTTCGGCGCACGCCTCAGCGTAAAAGAGGGCGATGTGGTTGAAAAGGGCACCCGCTTGACCGAAGGCTCCGTCAACCCGCACGACGTGCTCGCCATCAGCGGCCCGGAGGCGGTGCAGGATTACCTCATTGAGGAAGTGCAGCGCACCTACCGTATGCAGGGTGTTGATATCAACGATAAGCACATCGAAGTTATCGTTCGTCAGATGATGCGCAAGGTGCGCATTGAAGACGCGGGCGACACGCCGCTGCTCGTCGGCGCGCTCGTCGATAAGAACGACACGCTTCTTGAAAACGAGAAGATCGCCGCAAGAATTGCAAACGGCGAGACCGGCCTGCGCGAGGCGACATTCACGCCGACGCTGCTCGGTATCACGAAGGCATCTCTGGCGACCGAGTCCTTCCTTTCCGCTGCTTCCTTCCAGGAGACCACACGCGTGCTGACCGACGCCGCCATCAAGGGCAAGGTAGACCCGCTGCTTGGCCTGAAGGAGAACGTCATCATCGGTAAGCTGATTCCGGCCGGCACCGGCATGGACTGCTACACCAATGTTGAAATTGCGCCGACGGCGCCGAGCAGCTCTTTAAGCCAGGAGGCCGTAGCCGCTTTGAGCAGCTTTGAGGAAAAAACTTCCGCACAGAATGCAGAAGAGGGCTTGACAAACGAATAATGAGCGGTGTATAATGTCAAATGGTGTGTTGTGGGCATGAAATCTGAGAATTTCTGCCAGAACCGCCTTTGAAACCGCATAAAACAGACCTGTCCGCGCGATTTTTGTACGGACAGGATACTGTTTTGTATAGGCGCATGTTCTGCGGGCAATATAAACCCGCATGACATATATAGAAATTGTGTAAGGAGGTGCAATATGCCCACATTTAACCAGTTGATTCACACAGGTCGCGCAGTTTCCGAGAAGAAGGCAAAGGCGCCGGCACTGCTGAAGGGTTGGAACTCCAAGAAGAGAATTGCTATCGATCAGGATTCTCCCCAGAAGCGCGGTGTCTGCACTGCTGTTAAGACTGCTACCCCGAAGAAGCCGAACTCCGCACTTCGTAAGATTGCCAGAGTCCGTCTTTCCAACGGTATCGAAGTCTCCGCTTACATCCCGGGTGTTGGTCACAACCTGCAGGAGCATAGCGTTGTTATGATCCGTGGCGGTCGTGTTAAGGACCTTCCTGGTGTACGTTACCACATCATCCGCGGCACGCTTGACGCGCAGGGTGTTGCAAAGCGTATGCAGGCTCGTTCCAAGTACGGCGCTAAGAGACCGAAGGCCGGCGCTGCAAAGAAGTAATTTCTTTAAAGAGCCAAATTTAATCGTTACACAATGAACTTTTGACCGGAAAAGCGAAATTCGCTTTAAGGGTATTTATAATAGATAAGCTACTGATTATCGTGCGTAAATACCTTTTCTTAGCCGGCGGGAGCTTGTGCTTTCGAGTACCGATGAATTCATACTATTATGTGAAGGAGGGAAGACTATGCCAAGAAGAGGCAATGTAGCAAAACGCGATGTTTTGCCGGATCCTATGTATAATTCCAAACTGGTCACACGCCTGATCAACAACATCATGTATGATGGTAAGAAGGGCGTAGCTCAGAAGATCGTTTACGAAGCATTCGAGATCGTCGAAGAGAAGACGGGCAAGAACGCTCTGGAGGTTTTCGAGCAGGCTATGGAGAACGTAATGCCGAGCCTGGAGGTTAAGGCACGCCGTGTTGGCGGTGCGAACTATCAGGTTCCGATCGAGGTTCGTCCGGAGAGACGTCAGACCCTGGGTCTGCGCTGGATGGCGAGCTATTCCAGACTTCGTTCTGAAAAGACGATGAAGGAGAGACTGGCCGGAGAGATCCTTGACGCTCTGAACGGCGCCGGCGGCGCTGCTAAGAAGCGTGACGATACGCATAAGATGGCAGAAGCCAACAAGGCTTTCGCACATTACAGATGGTAATTTACCTGTAAACGTATTAAGGAGGATTATATGGCCCGTCAGGTACCACTTGAATTTACAAGAAATATCGGCATCATGGCGCACATCGATGCCGGTAAAACAACAACGACCGAGCGTATCCTTTATTACACAGGCGTCAACTACAAGATCGGCGAGACCCACGACGGTTCCGCTACGATGGACTGGATGGCACAGGAGCAGGAGAGAGGTATCACGATCACTTCCGCTGCTACGACGTGCTTCTGGCCGGACAGAAACGGTCACCAGAACCGTATCAACATCATCGACACCCCGGGCCACGTTGACTTCACCGTTGAAGTTGAGCGTTCCCTGCGTGTTCTCGATGGTTCCGTAACGGTTTTCTGCGCAAAGGGCGGCGTTGAGCCGCAGTCTGAGACCGTTTGGCGTCAGGCTGAGGAATACAAAGTTCCGCGTATGGCGTATGTCAACAAGATGGACATTATGGGCGCTGATTTCTACCGCGTTGTCAACATGATGCGCGAGAGACTGAAGTGCAACGCTGTACCGATCCAGCTGCCGATCGGCTCTGAAGATACCTTCAAGGGCCTCATCGACCTCGTGGAAATGAAGGCTTATGTCTACTATGATGATCTCGGCAAGGATATCCGTTGCGAAGAGATCCCGGAAGACATGAAAGAGCTCGCAGAGAAGTATCACACCGAGATGATCGAGCATGTCGCCGAGCAGGACGACGCACTCATGGAGAAGTATCTCATGGGTGAAGAGCTCACGATCGATGAGATCAAGACCTGCATCCGCAAGTCCACCATCAACAACACGATGGTTCCGGTTACCTGCGGTACTTCCTATAAGAACAAGGGTGTTCAGAAGCTTCTGGACGCGATTGTTGATTACATGCCGGCTCCGACGGATGTTCCGTCTATTAAGGGCGTAAACCCGGAAACCGAAGAAGAGGACGTTCGTCACTCTTCCGATACGGAGCCGTTCTCCGCTCTTGCATTTAAGATTGCTACGGACCCGTTCGTCGGTAAGCTGTGCTTCTTCCGTGTGTACTCCGGTACGCTTACGGCTGGTTCCACCGTTTACAACTCCACAAAGGATAACACCGAGCGTATCGGTCGTATTGTTCAGATGCACGCAAACCACAGACAGGATCTGGAAATGGTTTACGCAGGCGACATCGCTGCTGCAGTCGGTCTGAAGAACACCACCACCGGTGATACCCTTTGCGACGAAAAGCACCCGATCATCCTTGAGTCCATGGAATTCCCGGAGCCGGTTATCCGTGTTGCGATTGAGCCGAAGACCAAGGCCGGTCAGGAAAAGATGGGCATTGCACTTGCAAAGCTCGCAGAAGAAGACCCGACCTTCAAGGCCTATACCGATGAAGAAACCGGCCAGACCATCATCGCCGGCATGGGTGAGCTCCATCTGGAGATCATCGTTGACCGTCTGATGCGTGAGTTTAAGGTTGAGGCTAACGTCGGTAAGCCGCAGGTTGCTTACAAAGAGACGATCCGCAAGAATGCGGATTCCGATATGAAGTACGCTCGTCAGTCCGGCGGTAAGGGCCAGTACGGTCACGTTAAGATCCGTATTGAGCCGAACCCGGGTAAGGGCTACGAGTTCGTCAACGCAGTTGTCGGCGGTACGGTTCCGAAGGAATATATCCCGGCTGTTGACCAGGGTATCCAGGGCGCAATGCTCTCCGGTGTACTTGCTGGTTACAACGTTGTTGACGTGAAGGTCACGCTGTATGATGGTTCCTATCATGAAGTTGACTCCTCTGAAATGGCCTTTAAGATCGCCGGCTCTATGGCATTTAAGGATGCTATGCGCAAGGCTGATCCGGTCATCATGGAGCCGATCATGAAGGTTGTTGTTACCGTTCCGGAGGAATACCTCGGCAACGTTATCGGTGACCTCAACTCCCGTCGCGGCATCATGCAGAATCAGGAGGCTACTCCGGGTGCTATGCAGATCACCAGCGAAGTTCCGCTGTCTGAGATGTTCGGCTACGCAACGGACATGCGTTCCAAGACCCAGGGCCGTGGTCAGTACACCATGGAGCCCTCTCACTACGCTGAAGTTCCGAAGTCTGTTTCTGAAACGATCATCGCTTCCAGAAAAAAGGCTGAATAAAGCGAAATACTACTTGATTTTTTTGCGGTTTGTTGCTACAATGGTAATAAACTCAAAAGGTTATTTTACTGAATAAAAGGAGGCAATTCCAATGGCAAAGGCTAAGTTCGAAAGAAATAAGCCCCATGTAAACATCGGTACAATCGGTCACGTTGACCATGGTAAGACTACTCTTACTGCTGCTATCACGAAGGTTCTCGCTCTGAAGGGCCAGGCACAGTTCGAGGATTACTCCATGATCGATAAGGCTCCGGAAGAGAGAGAGCGTGGTATCACGATCAACACCGCTCACGTTGAGTATGAGACGGACAAGCGTCACTACGCTCACGTTGACTGCCCGGGCCATGCTGACTATGTTAAGAACATGATCACCGGTGCTGCACAGATGGACGGCGCTATCCTCGTCGTTTCCGCTGCTGACGGCCCGATGCCGCAGACCCGTGAGCACATCCTCCTCTCCCGTCAGGTTGGTGTTCCGTACATCGTTGTATTCATGAACAAGTGCGACCAGGTTGACGACGAAGAGCTCCTCGAGCTTGTTGAGATGGAGATCCGTGACCTGCTGAACGAGTATGAGTTCCCGGGCGATGACACCCCGATCATCAAGGGTTCCGCTTACCTCGCACTCACCAGCGAGTCCAAGGACGTCAATGCTCCTGAGTACAAGTGCATCCTCGACCTGATGGATGCTGTTGACGACTACATCCCGACCCCGGAACGTAAGGCTGATCAGCCGTTCCTGATGCCGGTTGAGGACGTCTTCACCATCACCGGCCGTGGCACTGTTGCTACCGGTAGAGTTGAGCGTGGCATTCTGAAGATGTCCGACGAAGTCGAAATCATCGGCCTCACCGACGAGAGAAGAAAGTCCGTTGTTACGGGCATCGAAATGTTCCGCAAGCTCCTCGACTTTGCTGAGGCTGGCGACAACATCGGCGTTCTGCTCCGTGGTATCCAGAGAACCGACATCGAGCGCGGCCAGG
>OLNC01000434.1_pt1 | contig 42359 bp, 36 predicted proteins | sample 1672011 | NCBI WGS metagenome assembly OLNC01 (sample SAMEA3136636, study PRJEB25190) | human gut metagenome | biome: human gut; feature: human-associated habitat; material: faeces | place: Austria | collected 2013
TCTAAAGTTTTACCGTAAGAGTCTACGTTTTGTCCTAATAAAGTAACTTCTTTAGTTCCATTAGCAACTAATTCTTTTATTTCGTTTAATATATCTTCTGGTCTTCTACTTCTTTCACGACCTCTAGTATAAGGAACTATACAGTAAGTACAGAAGTTGTTGCAACCGTACATTATATTTACGAATGCTTTAAGCTCGAATTTTCTATCACTTCTTAAACCTTCAACAACTTCACCATCAACATCCCATACATCTATAAGTATAGAATCACTTGACATTGATTCAGATAATAATTCTGGGAATTTGTATAAGTTGTGAGTACCGAATACTAAATCTACATGTTTGTATTTAGCTTTTATTTCTTTAACTATAGCAGGTTGTTGCATCATACATCCGCAAACAGCTATTTTTAAGTTAGGATTTCTTCTTTTTATTAATTTTAAGTGACCTAAGTTACCATATACTTTAAGCTCAGCATTTTCTCTAACTGCACAAGTATTATATATTATTAAATCAGCATTATCAGCCATTAAAGAAGGCTCATAACCCATAGCATTTAGCATAGCTCCTAATTTTTCAGAGTCATGCTCATTCATTTGACATCCAAATGTTTGTATAAAATAAGATTTTTTCTTTCCTGTTAAGTGGAAATATCTTTCGTTTTCATTTTTTATTTCATTTAATGAATCAATGAGGAACATGCGAATTTTTATTAAAAAGCCAGATTTCTTCATTTCATTTTTTATAAGAGTTGCTTCATTGTAGTTTATTTTAAATTTATTTAAAATTAATTCTATTTTTGAATTTTTGTTATATTCATAAAAATATAACAATATAAACGTCCTTTTTAGTTCAATAAGATCACTTAATGTATTTTTAGGTTCATCAATATATTCAGGAAAAATACCTACAATATCATCAATAATTTGTGACAAAACTCCAATTTTCTTTAACATTTTTTCTGAATCATATATAATATCTTCTGGTGCTTCACTAATTAATAACCCTACTAAATATGGAAATGAATAACAATATTCTGCAGCCTTAAACTCATATAATTTTAATATATCTCCTTTCTCTATTGAACTAATCTTTTTCCCTTGATATAGCAAACCTTGAAGTTCTGCTTCTAAAGTTCTATATACTACCCCACTTATAAATTTGCAGCATTTGTTTTTTTTCATCTCATTAATTTGCAACGTATTAACATACTCATACAAATTAGAAGATAAAAAAATTCCAAATAATAGAGATACATTTTTCCCAATATCACTGATAGAATTATCACCATATAGTTTAGAAAATGACAATGGTAATGTATCATTTCCAAATTTTTCTGTATCACCATCCACAACATCATCCACTATTGCAAATGAATCCCTAAGCATTTGTGGGATTAACACAATCTCAGATGTAATTGCATCAAAGTTAATTTCATCAATGGAATTTTTTTCATAGTTCAATCCAAGTAATGTTAAGATTGGCCTTGGAAATAGTGAATCTAACAAAGAATATGAAACATATCTATCTACTAAATTCTTAGGAAATTTTTCTTCATATGTATTATTATAGGTAGAATAAGCTTCGTAAATTTTTTTGCTAAATTTTTCAAATACAATTTTATTACTCATTTTAAATCTCCCCTTTCTAAGGTATACATTACATTTAATATTAATAATTTTCTATTTATTTTCTTAAACGACATATTTTTTACGTACAAAGCATAAAAAATATTTTATCCAATTGAATAGAGACTAAGACTTAGAATTTTCACCCTTTTTATGACACTATATGTAGAGCTATTGCATTTTATAGAATAAGCTTAGCGATAGTTGACAATATCCAAATTTATCTTGAGTATCCTTTGTTAATCCAGTTTTCTCCCTTATGTTCAGTCTTTCGCTAAATAATCATTATAGTCATTTTCATCATGTCCCTTCCAACCACGATATACCTTAATACTTTCATTCCATGTACCCACTATCTTTTCATCGCTTACTCCGTCTCACTATTGGACTTCAATTTGTTATGAAATATTCTCCAGTAAACTTATACCTAAAATTATTTGCATTCCTTGAACTAGAATTTTGCCTCCAACTATCTCTCATTCACGCCTTACGATGGACATCGTATCTATGACGAATGGTTGATAGTACAAATCCTCTATAGTGGAGGGAGTTTCATCACCCAGTCTTATATCTTGCGTAGTACACAAAAAAAGTGGAGTCAGTATGCTCCACTTTCATTGTATACTATCTTTAGAAAACTTATTATGCCAATCACTCATTAGTTGTAAAAAATACAAACCTAAACAAAGAAATATAGCATAAATTAACGAATTGTTTTGAAAAGATATTAAATAATAAAAATATCCAATTAAAATAACATTTCCAATCATTTTCTTTGTCAATTCTTTTTGATGAAAAAAATAGAAAACAATTAAAATAATATCAATTATAAAAATTATTTTCTCAAATCTGTTCTGCTCGAAAAAGTTTAATATTATTAATATAAAGGTAAAAAAACAGAAACAATTTAGAGCCTTTTTACAATGATACCCACCTAAAGATATCCTTAGTGGCAAATAAAATAATAATAATAGAACAGAAAAAGCCAATTGCTCAAATATATAACCAACAATAAAAAACAATAAAATAGTTAATATATTAAACAATGCAACAAATAATCCATATTTATAAATCTCTCTTTTTTCTTCTGTATTATATAGATTAAATTCTTTGAATCTTTTTTTAATCATTATTTCCCCCTATATACTGCGAAATTTTAATATGGAATATATTATCTTCTATTGTATACGATATCTTCCCCATGGATTTATTTAATTGTTCTTCTAATCTTTCTAGATTAAAATGATCATTACTTTCTAAGAGATACCAATATTTGAAATCCAAAATAACAAAGTTTAATTTTTGATAAATAGTAAAATCCAATTGTTCAAAATACTTTGCATAAGAAAAAAGATATTCTACCAATAGTAAAAAATTTGTATTATCAAAATATTCATTTTTTCTGATTTGAATAACAAATTTTACATCTTTTTTTGGATCCAATTTTTTTAAATTTAAAGAAATAAAATAATCAAATAAGATATTATCAGTATCAACAAGATATTCAAATGTATTAATTTTATCTCTATATTCTTGAATTTTCAATAACGCTTCTGGTATCTTATTTTTTAATATATCTTTTTCTATTTGCCATAAAACATAGTATAATCTATGATCTATAATTTCTACCTCTTTTCTTACATATTTCATAAGATTAGTCTTTTGAATCATTACTGAATGTTTTTGTTTTTCTTTAAAATAAGTTATTTTCTCTTCATTTATACTATTAGTATCTTTTATAACCAGAACAAAAAGAATATTAGAAATAATCAAAAGAGAAAAAATAAATATAGATGCATTTCTACTTAAATGTACATTATAATTAATGGAATAGCCTATAAAGAAAATTAAATATAAGAATATTATCTCTAAAATAATTATGTGCATCCAATTTTTTAATTTTAAATTAATAATTAATTTCAACTTTTTATTTAAGAATATAAGTGTAAAACAAAGTTGAAACAATTTAGCTAAAACACATGCTAGTACAAATGTAAATGATGTATATTCGCTATCTAACTTTATAGTATAATTAGTCAGTAAGACTGAAACAACAGAAGAAAATAAAATACAAATCTCATAGATGATTGGAATTAATAAAAATTTAAACTTTATTTTTTTAATCATAATATACATAATAAAGTATATATTGCATACTACAAAAATTGGAAGTAAAAAGTTGCCAATATTATATATAGACGAAAGAAAAGTAAGACAAAAATTTAGAAAAGCAGACAAATAAATAAATTTTACTTTATGTATTAATTCATCAAAATAGTACGCAATAAATATGGAAAATAATAGGCTTTCTATTAAGTCTATGAATAACATAAAAATCATACAGATATCAAGAACTCCTGGTACATATTCATAATATTATCTTTGTACTTTCTACCAATTGGTAGTTCAATACCTTTTGATATTGAAATGGAATATCCACCTATTGAATCAACATAATTCCAATTTATTATAAACGACCTGTGAATCTGTGAAAACTGATTCACAGGTAGCCTATTTATAAATTCTTTTAAAGTATCATTACAAAAATAAACTTGATCCATAGTATAAATAATTAATTTATGATCCTTTGATTCTATATAAACAATAGAATCAACTGGAACCATCTTTTTTGAATATCTTTTATCTAATAAGATATATGTGGTTTTGTTTAATAATTTCTTAAATAGTTCAAAGAAAATTACAATGTCTTTTTGAAAATGTGTTTTTCTTATAAAGAAGAATGGGTTAACAACAAATGTATCAAAAACTAAATTATTTTTAGATGAAATAAATACTATTGTCATATTTGTGTTTTCTTTTTTCATAAACTCAGCTAATTTTATACCATTTGCATTCCCAAGATCAATATCAAAAAATGCCAGTTCGTATTTTTGATTAAGTTCAATTGTACTGAAGTTTTTATAAAAACTGTCAATACGATAATTACATGGAACCGATTCTAAAAAAGATGACAATTCATATGTCAATTCTTGTATAAATTTTTCATCATCATCAATAATTAGTATATGCATATTATCACCCCTTTTAAGTAGCAACATCTAACTTTACTTCTTTAAACATTTAGGACAATTAGGATTATAAGTCCCTAATTGAGATGGCATTTTTGAACCAAGTAATGCTAAACCAAATAATACAAATGCTAAAATTTTTGCTTTACTCTTCATTTTCTCACCCCTCCCGATTTATTTTTAGTTATTTTATTTTAAATTTTTTTATAAAAATATGCAAGTAATATTCACATAATACTCATTTTATTTCTAAACTCCTATATAAATTCGTATACAACGAACCAAGGTTCGTTCATACCGAATGTATTTCATATATTATGCTTTTCAGGAAGGTGATATAATGAGTTTTGGTTCAAAATTAAAATATTTAAGAAAAAGTAGAAATTTAAGCTTAGATCAAGTCGCTAATGCACTAAATATAGGAAAATCAACACTTTCTGAATATGAAAACGATTTGATTCGACCATCTTTAGACAAATTTTTTTCTATAATTGATTTTTATCATATTAATGAAAACTTTTTCTATGGTGAAAACCATGAAATGATAGATATTCATAGTTTGAGTGAACATGCAAAGAAGAAAATATATATTATTATTGCAAATGATGATATTCGATATAAATAGCGAGTTTTAAAAGCAGAGTATTTGCAAATTAAATCTCAGTATATAGATGCACTTTATTTTAGCTGATGATAATTTTTTTATTTTATAACTATTATTTTTTCTATGAATAATTAATTATTATTTAGTTAAAACCATAGCCACATATTTTGGTATAATTTAATTTATATTTATTTTTCATACACTCATCATTACTGTTACCTTCAATCGTATAAATGTAATTATTTTCTACTTTTTCTACTATGCCCACATGATCAGGATCATTATCATTTTCCCAGTCAAAAAAGATAAGATCACCTGCTTTAGGCATATAGTTTTTATCTCTCCACTTTCCTTGATTTTTATACCATTGTATTCCATCTTCTACTCTTGAAAATTTAGGAACAGTAATATTCAGTTGTCCGCTTTCATTTGCACACCAGCTTACAAAAATTGCACACCATTCTACACGTTGATCAAATCCATACCATGTCCAATAGGGTTTACCACCTACGTTGCCAATCTGAGATTTTGCTATTATGACAATATCGCCATTGCAAAGATGATAATACTGAAGGACATGCGATACATAATCAGGATCTCCATAAACTTCTGTTTGCAATTCTGCTTTTTTTTGATCTGAATAGACTTTTGCATTGGCTCTTGTATATCCATCAAAATGCTCTATTGCCCATGTTATATATCCCTTTCCAAAGTTATATCCCTGTAATGCAAGGGATATATTTTTTGTATCTGCAACCCCACTAACGTTCGCCAAAGTGATACAATCTGAAACATAATGAACTCCACAGTCTATGGAATAGTCAGCTTCTGTAATCCCGTTAGGCTTTTTTGGATATTTCTTATTATATTCACACTCACTTGACTGCATAGGATCATTACCTTTACCACCACTTTCCTGCATCATCACTGCCTGTAACAATGGTACATAATCTTCAATATCATACTGTTTTGCATATTTTCTGATCGTTTCCTCATAAGCAATGACCTCATCACTCAAAGGAATCAAAGATGTATTCGTGCTTGAATCATCACCTAAAACTGCAAAAATGCCAATAAATAAAATTATCACAATAATTAGCAGCATACCTGTTCCTAATCCGATTAACTTATTCAATCCTCCTACTGTCTTTTTGACAATATTTCCTGCACCCTTTATTGTCTGAAAAGGGTGTTTCACTCTTTCTTTGATATTTGATGATACAGTACCTTTCTTTTGTATTTTCTGTTGAAAGTTTCTTAAATAAGTTGATTTCATATTCTTTTGTTGCTGTGCCATGCTATCAAAAGAAGATATATTTTTTATCTTTTTATATTTTCTGGATAATTTAATTTTGCTTATGTCTTTATTCTTATAATTCAGTTTTTTCTTATCTGATACTGTCTTTGGTAAATCGTTAAATTCTTGAGTTTTCTTTTTTCTATTTTTCATTTGTCTTTGTTTGACTTTAGACTGATAAAATTTCTTTCCTCTATACACTGCTTGAGCAGTAGTAGATTTTTCTCTATCAATGACTGTATTCACAGCATATCGCTGGGGAGTTGGTTTTTGTTCTGATTCATCATGTTCATTTTGAATCAATCGTCTATTTTTCAACGAACTATGCTTTTGATAATGTTTGAGATATTGGTATCTATCCAATTTGTTGATATGATGTGTCTTTTCTTTGAGTTTGATCTTCATCGACATTGATGTATTACCTGCCTATCTTTTTGTTTTGTTTGGTTGGGGTATCTTAATTTAAGTGATTCTATAAAATAAAAACCATATTCACTTGAAAATAAGTGATATGGTGTTGATTCCTGATACTCTTTTTGATAGACATATCCATTATATAAATTAAAGCCAAGCAATGTACATTGCATAGAGCCTGTTGTCTGCCATGCCTTATGAATCCCATTTAACTTGATACGATAATTTTGAAAATCATAAAGGTCATGAATATGACTGCGACAGTCCTGATCTATACCCAATGTATAGAATAATGCTTTATGATAGGTATCACCAATACCAACATTGATCATGGCTTCTTGGTAAAATTTTTGATGTTCATGATTGATAAATTTCATCTTTTTCATCATCCTTTCTTGAGAATCGTACATTTGTGAAAGTTATTTCAAAATTATAAAATAAAAATTAGGGAGGCAGGACTATGAAAACTTTAAAAGAACTGATTGATGATTTTATATATGAATCAGACTATGAGTGTATTATTACTCAAGATTCATATTATAAAAATATTATGAAAAAACAAAAAGAGGCACAGAATGATTTATTAAGAGCCATACAGAACAAAGAAAAAATAAAAAGCATTGATAATAAAATTGAAATACTGAATGATACCTTTTTTAGCTGCTAATGATATGTACCGTTATTTTGATATAAAAACGGCATTTGAAGCAGGGATTATGATTGGTATTAAGGCAGGAAAAAGTAAAAATAATGAACTGCTCAATAAAATTGATAAACTCCTCAAAGAATAGATAAACTCACAAAAAAAAGCATTTCTAAAGAAGTTATTCTTCAATGAAATGCTTTTTTATCTATCTTGCTTTATTCAAATTTTTCTTTTTCATTGCACGATCAGGTTTAGCTTGATAATTTAAATATTTGATTTCACTTTTTACTGATGGTTTTTCAAAATCTTCTAACTTGTGTAGTATCTTCGTTGTCTGAATAGTCATTGATTCAAAAGAACGATGAATAAGACGTGCACTTTTTTGAATAAGATTAAGTCTATCATGATCAACTGTTTTCATATTGGAAGTTTTTCTTGATAGAATATATCCTACACTTTTTAAATGGGATTTTGCTTGTCTTATTTCTGATGTCAGTATATCAGTTGTCTGAATAAGATTTTGTGACTGTTTCATGGAATAAAAAAAAGACTTTCTTACACTTCCTAAAGCCTCTTTAAAATGTAAAAGATTGATTGTTTTGACCACTCCATTTTTACCTTTCTGCTTTAATGATTGAATTGAGTCTTTCATTGATATAACCATCTTGTTTTTCAAATTTTCTATTTTTTCTGATCCATCTTTAATCATAACCTCTGTTTTTTCAATAACGTTTTTCAATCTTGATTTTGTTTGAGGATTTTGTAAAGAATACAACAATTGCTTAATTTCATGAAGTTCTTTGCTCATTTCATAATAGTGCTTTTCCATATGTGCTATATAATCAACTAATTCTTTAGTTTCCATATGTTCATTATATAATCCATGTTCAAGAAGTATTTTCAAATACGCCTTGACCACTTCATTATGCTCGATTGATGTTTGCTTATTCATTTGTTAAGACCTTCTTTCTATCTGATGGCTTTGTAGTCATCAGTTCATATAGTTTTGTATGAGTTGGGAAACGATTGATAAATGGGACTAATGACTGTCCGTATCTAATCAACCCACAACCTGCCTGTGCATTGGTAATATGAACTAACTGCTCATCTGATATATTCAATAAATCTGCTAATCTGTTTCTGTCCTGATAAGCCTGATTCAGCATAATAATAAACTCACTATTCGATAACATGGTACTTGCCTGTACACTGTCTAAAAGATATTCAACATTTTGTGTAATCCCAGTTGGAAAGCCGTCTCTCTTTCTAAACTGCCTCCATGCTGAATTGAAAAAACTAGCACTATATTCATTTTCAAAGACAATATGAAACTCATCAATAAAGATATGTGTCCTTTTTCCTTCTAGCCAATTTTGATTAACCTTGTTAATAATAGCGTCTGTAATAACCAGTAATCCCATTGTTTTAAGTTGTTTTCCTAATGAATGAATATCGTAAGAAATGATACGATTATTGATATTGACATTTGTATGATGGGAAAAGATATTCAATGATCCTTCAGTAAACAACTCCAGCTTGAGTGCCAATTTTCTTGCCTCTGGTTCTTTCTGTTCGAGCAGTTGACTTCTTAATGTTGAAAGTGTTGGCACAACTCCACTTTTTTCACTATCTTCATAGACTTCTCTGACACATCTGTCAATGATACTGTGCTCAATAGAATCCACACCTTTTTTATCAAGCTGTTCAAACAGTGACATAATAAATTCTGATTTATCACTTAATGGGTCTTTGCTGTCACCATAACCACTACTCATATCCATTGCATTGATATGGTCATTCGATCCTGCTGCAATTTTAATAACCTCACCACCTAACGCTTTCACAAGTGGTGTATATTCTGATTCAGGATCAGCAATCAAAATTGTATCATTGGTTGCTCGTGCCAATACTGCAATCTGCTCTTTTGTAATAAATGACTTTCCACTACCTGGCACACCTAAAATAAAGGCATTAGGATTTAACAGTTTCTCTTTATTGCATATGATCATGTTATTGGTAATTGCATTTTGTCCAAACCATATCCCACCTTTATCCATCACTTCCTGTGCTCTAAATGGTATAAATACTGCTGTACTTTCTGTTAATAATGTACGAGTATTCGTGATGTCTCTTGTTCCAACAGGAAGAACAGTATTCAATCCATCAAGCTGCCTTTGAGAAAAGAAAAAAGGCTGTAATTCACACATATATTTTCTGGCAATCGCCATCAGCGTTTCATTATCAGCCTCCAGTTCTTCTTGACTGTTTGCAAGATGAACTAATGTAATATTTGCAAACATCATCTTTTGATCTCTGACTGTCAAATCATCCAAAAACTCCTTTGCCTCCTTACGCTGTTGTTCCATATCATAAGGAATAACAGCACTGAAGTTATTATTCTCATTCTGTCTTCTTTGCCAGTTCGTAATGTTTGTTTCTACACTTAATAGTCTTTTTTCAACTTCCTTAACTGCTTCATCTGTTGGGACTGTTAATAAATCCATAGAATACATAAGGTGTTTATTAAAGTCACACAGTTCAGCAACAAAACTGTCCTTCACATAAGTTGCATAGTTGGACAAAAACATCACACATCCATACTTGTTACCCAATTTAAAATACTGTTGATGAAATTCTGGTGCATACGGACAAATGCTATCCTTAAAATGCTTTCCTAACTTCATTGAACTTTGCAAATCAAAATGAAATTCTTCTGTACTGTCTGAGCGGTAAAAATCATGAAGTATCTTCAATCGTTCATATAAGGTCAGTTCTTCTAATTGTGATCCTAATTTAGAAAAATGTGTTGATAACTCATTAGTCACTCTACTAAAAAATGTTCTAGCATCCTTGATGTTATCCTTAAAAACAGAAACAGTTATATATTTCTCCTGTTCAATACCATTTGACTTTTCAATGTTATCTAAAAGCATTTGGTTATACTCATTAGACAAGTCATCCTTATCATCTCCATGCATCTTAATCAAAATATTTTCTTTAACTTGATTTAAATCAACTTTTCTGTTGTTGATTGTAATCTTGGTTACTGTTGAACTATTGAGCGAGTTGAGAAGTTCACTATAATTCAAGAACATGCCTTCTTTTTCTTCTTTTGAAGAAATTGCATAGTTAATATCACTAAAGCGATAGGTCTTTGTAAATTTATTGCCTATCTGAAAAATACCATCCTTATAGATAACATCAACATGGATAATATCCTGTGCTGACTCAGGAACTTTGTATTTTTGTTTTTCTCGTTTTCTTAATTTTTCGTAACTTTTTATCATCTGATAAACTGTCCTCCTTTTGTTTCTGTATGATCATTGGTTTTAATAATTCATAATAAATATTTGTCGGTATAAAATATAACTGTCTATGACTCAATATCAAAGAACGAATGGCTGTGATCAATATATCTTCAGCATTCATTCCCTGATAAGTGACAAATCCTAACGCTACTAAAGGAATTGCAACTAATATACATAACCAGCTTGTTAGTTCCATACCTAAAGTATCAATCGTTAAAAAATACACTACAACTGCTCCAATACATGCAAGAATAGAAAAAAAGCATTGTCTGATGGTCAAACCAAAGAAAATGCTTTCTGTATACTCACGTATTTCTTTATTTAATTTTATTTCCATTTCTCTAATCCTCTCTCTACATTCAAATAAAAAATACTGATGGTATCTCAGTATTTTTTTAAATATTTATTGTTTCTGTTTAAAAGAAAGCATCTTTTCTAAATAAACAATTTGATGTTTTTCATCAATAGAATAATAAAAATTATAGTGAATATGTGGTGAAACATATTTATACAAGTGCTTTTAATGCAATGGTGTATGTCCTGCATTATCTGATAAAAAAGAGGCAACTCTTAATACTTCATGAAAAACTTTTTGAACATATTCATAATTTTGAAAATGTTCAATATAGTATTCTTCAATATTTTCTAGTGCCTCATCGACTTCCTTTGTAACCTTAACTTTATAAACCACATTTTAAACGATGTTTCTTTGCAAAATCATCAATATCCATTGTTTCAATTTCACCATTCATCAACTTCTCATGTTGTAAATCCAATTCTTTTTTGAACTCGACTTCTTTGACAAATTCTTTTAATTCTTCATCGGTCAATACGTTATAAGAAACACCATCAAAAACCATTTTTCTAATTTCCATATCACCAACCTCTTTGTTATTTAAAGTATATAATAAATCCGAGTTTTTTAATATACTAATTTAATAATCATATCTTTCACAACATGATTGCTCTTCTTCATAGTATTTACTCAATATTTTATATCTCTACAAACTGGAATTTATACATTTCAAAACAATTAAAATATTTAGTCTGACTTTTGCTTTTCAATAACTGTTTCTTTATATTGTGCAATAAATTCATCACTGTTATATATCATTTGATTTAACAAACTTTTTTCATCATTCATATATTTATATGGTTTTGTCATATTAAAGTACAAACCATATATTTTTAATAAAAAATTATACCTCAGTCCTGAATGTACAAAATATTTCATACTTGGTTTATTCATAGAACATATTAGCTCTTTGTCAAATTTATTATACCATTTGTATAACCCTTCATACAATGGAACACTAACCCAACGTAATTCCTCATCTGAAAGTCCAGCTCTACGACATTTTAAAGCATAGTCCATAAGAAAATTTCTAATATATACTAAATAAATTACAGATGTATTCCTTAAACAATATCCAAATTCCCCATGTAAATTGTTTAATATGTTTGAAATTTCAAATAGTGCTTCATAAGAATAACAGCAAGATGGTGTATATATTTTCTTACCCACATTTTCAGGAATTAATGAATCTTCATCCTCAGTAATACATAGATCTTCATATTGTAATAGTATATTAATTTCTTTCCTTAATTTTGTAATTCCTTCATATTTTCTTTTTGAAAGTTCACTTGTAATTTTCAATTTTTCTGTATAACGTAATTTAAAATTACTCAAGAGATGAGTTAATAAAACAGTAAACAAAGAAACAACAAAAGATATGATTGCTGTTACAATTTCACTTTGATATGTTATAAGAAAATCTTTCATTCTAAATATTTCTCCTCACTTAGCAAAACAATTTATGCACTCTTAATTAATGCACTTTGCCTCATTAATTTATTTCTTCACAAATTCTAATTTGTCTGTTTCTTTCAAATAATTATATCACGCATTGATTTGTAATAGAAGAAAATTTATAATCCCACCATATCTTTCACAACATGATCACTCATCTTGACAGTACCAACTAAAATCATCATATTGAAAATTAATTCACCAATATATGACCATACCATGCTGACTGCACTTACTGTTGTATCAATTGATGGAGGCGATGATGCAAAGGCTGAAAAAATAATACAAGCGAGTACAATGATAGCACCTTCCATACAAACACCCATATAAGACTTAATAAATGTAATAGCCATATTCTGCGTTCCTTCACCTGCCCATGAAGATAACGGAACTGGTGAAATGGCTGTGTACATATAAAGCTTAAAATATCTTCCATAGACAGTCAAAATAAGGATAAAAGAAAGTATTGTAATGAACAATCCTCCTAGCAATGTGACAGCCCATAAGGGTATGCTTTCTAAGAAACCACAATCATCTACTGCTTCAATAATTTCCTGTGGCAAGGTAGTTGATGTTGCTGCTCCTATACCGACAGTAGCCATGATATTTGCTGTAATCCCTTGAATAATTTCAAAAATCTTCATCATCAGTTCCATTCCATAAACAACCATTGCTCGTGCAATCGCAAATCTTAAAAACAATTTTAATGCCTGTTCTGGTCTTTTGATTTGATCAAAATTTAAACATGTTTTTAGGATTCCTACTACAAAGAAAAGAACAAGCAATGCAAGTCCGATGGCGACAAGTGCTCCATGTATTTTCGTAATAATCTCCCATATATGACCACCTCTAAAATTTTCAGGAGACTGTGTTAACAACAGCCATATCTCTGCAAGTTTCTCATTCCATGTGTTGATCGCATTCGTTAAATTATCAATGATTCCACCCAAAATTAACCACCTACAATCAAATTAAGAATTTCTTTTGCAAAGGTAATAATAATGCCGCCTGCAACAGTTAAAAATCCGTTGGCACGTTGCGACGCATCATGGCTCTTTAATGAAAGTCCAACCTGTACAACACCAAATCCTAACAGGATCATTCCAATAGCCCTGATTAAACTAAAGATAAAATCAGAAAGATTATTAACTACTGTTAGGGGATCATTGGCTGCATGAACATGTATAAAACCAAAATTTAATACCAAAACAAATAAAACATATATACTTAAACATTTTTTCATTTTTCTTGATAATTTCATCAATTAACTTCCTCCTTGAGATTATTCAAAATAAAAGGTGTAGTTCATTTCTTAAAAACATAACTACACCTTATTCCATTTATTAAATTGTATTTTATTTCGATAGCGATTCTTTTTTCATTAATTCATAAAAGTATTCCTCCATATCCTCATCACTTAAGAGTTCATAGTCACCATCATTTAAAAGAATATTCTGCCAGTCATCAATCATATGCTCGACCTTGCCATGAACATAAGGCTTTGCTTTACCATCACTTGTATCTGCAATTCGAGGGTGTTTCAATATGTCATATTTCTTATCAAAGATAGGTCTTTCCCCTCTGATAAAAAGCAATGCATAATTGTTATCCAAAAGTCTAACTTCATCAGCAGTCAATAACTCTCTCCCTGCCTGTTGATAGTTGGTAGAAAAGCTGCCACTTCTTCCTGATGATTTACCGAAAGTATTTGTATCTAGCGTTTCCTTGCCAAGATACTCTGACATAAACTTATGTGTTGACTGTTCATTCCCACCAAGATAGTAAAGCGTATCATTATTTCCTACAATGGATTCCCATGAATCTTTATAAAGTGCCTTGATCTGTGCTAAATTCTGCAAGATGATAGATACAAAGATTTGTCTTGAACGCATAGTAGACAGCAGTTTATCAAACTCATCTGGTAAAGCAACATTTGCAAACTCGTCCATGAGGAAATGGACGGGTACAGGTAATTCTCCATGATGAATAATATCAGCACTGTAATAAAGCATTTGAAATAATTGTGTATACAGCATACCAATCAAAAAATTGAATGTTGAATCATTATCTGGTATGACACAAAAGATTGCTGTTTTTCTTTCACCAACCTGTTCAAGTTCCAGTTCATCAGTTGAAGTGAGTCCTGCAATGCTTTCTAAATTAAACGCAGCCAATCTCACACCAACTGAAATCAGGATAGATTTAGCAGTCTTTCCAGCAGCTTGTTTATAGATCTTAAATTGCTTAACAGCGAGGCTTTCTGGATTCCTCAATTCAAGACGCTCAAATAATTCATCTAGTGGTGATTGATAATCTTCATCATCTTCTTTAACATCAGCGGCTACAATCATTTCCATGATCATCGTAAAATTCTGTTCTTCTCGAGGGGCTTCATGAAGAAGATATAGACACAAAGCCTCAAGAAGTGCAGTCTCTGACTTTTCCCAAAAGGGTCATTTGTTTGACTTCCCTTTGGAGTTGTATTTCTAATCAAATTGGTAATGAGTTTTAAAACATCCTTGTCATCTTGGATATATTCAAATGGGTTATAACAATGACTCTTGTTCATATTGATGAGGTCAATGACCTTGATTACATAGCCTTCCTTTTCCAATAAAAATCCAGTATCACGTAAAATTTCTCCTTTAGGATCCAAAATTACAAAACTCGTATTACATTGCATGACATTGGGCTTAACATAAAATCTTGTCTTACCTGCACCACTTCCACCAATCACAAGTGTATTGAGGTTTCTGCGATGTTTTTTGCCATCCAAACCTAAACGAACATTCTGCGATAACAGTTTATTTTGAGAATGGTCTTTATCTGCATATTTTTTATTGACCTGATACGTCTTTGCCCATTTTGCTGATCCATATTCTTCATTATGACGATAGTTCTTTTTATTGGATAAATAAGTACCAATGCCACATAGATAAATAACAATAAATAATCCGACTGTTCTTAAACTTTCATCACAGCATTGAATAGAAAAAGGATCATTCATCGCACGACTCAATTGAGCAATTGCAACAAACAATCCTTCATACATATATGGAGCAATCAATAAGGCAAACCATACAACTAGTATAAATCCCAACATAAACAGAATCATATTTTCAATATGACTTTCTTTTTTCATAGGTTACTCTTCCTTTAGTGAGATAATTCTCACGATGATCATCATAGATACAAACAACTCTGTAGAATATAGCATAAACTATCTTGCCTCCTGTTGGGGTTGTGGTGTCTGTAATGTCTGCTGTTGCATTTTATAGATTCCTCTTTCAATACGACTATAAACATCACTAGACAAGTCCTTAATATTCACTAATTCTTCCTTGATTTGTCTTGCATCCATGCCATAGAATTCCTGACTGACCTTATCTGCAAAGTCTTTCTTTTCAACATTGACACCTAGCCTTGAACAAAGAATATAGGCAGAACTTTCCACAATAAAATGATCACGTTGACGATCAAAGTTAGTATACTGCTGATCAAATTCAGCATAACAGAATTCTCTGATCATACCTTGCACCAACTCATTCTCTGTAAGGTTGCTGCGATAATAAATTGTCTTTTCAGCAGGTGAATATAATACATTTTGGTGACTTATCAATGTATCATCATTTTTAAGAACAATAGATGTATCATAAGTTAATCCACTTAGAATATTTTCTGTTGACATATATAATGCATTGACTTTTATCTTTGCATTGATTTGAGAAACATCAAAGACATACTTGACAGCATAGCTTGTTCCTGTACTGCCATCTTCTTTGACATATTCACCCTGTGGCTCTAAAATCTGAATTCCCTTTTCACCTTTCTTGATGTAGTATTTATCATTTCTCCAATGTTCGCTATCTTTCAATAATGTTGCCTCCGGTTTTTGAGCCATAATGAGCAATGTGTTAGTAACAGTATAATCAAATTGTGATAGCATTGATAGATAATGAATATATGAATCCGGATGACTTGTCACATTCAATGCCTGTTGATCGGACATATCATATAATGCTTTTTTCTGTTGTTTTAATTTTTCTATAAATTCCTCTTTTGGTAATCGTTCTGGTTTCGATTTTTGTCTCTGATTTAAAATTGAATAAATATCACTCATATACTTATCTCTCCTTTTTTCGTTTTTTCCTTTTTGGTCTTTGATGACTTTGCGATTGTCTTTGCTTGACAGTTTGCTTTTTTCTTGAAGAGTTCTTTTTCTCCTTGATTTCATTTAACTCTTTGCGAACAGAAGGACGCTTAGTTATAGTAGGATCTGTTTCCTCTAAAATAGGCTCGAACTGATTCTCGTCCTTCTTCTTCGCTCGAGCTAAGGTCGGGTTTTGACTTTGTCCTTTCTCTTCTTTTTTCATTGAGTTCATCAATGATGCAACAAGACGATCATGCTCATCTTCGCTCAGTACTGGTACATCCTTCATCTGTTGAGTTAATACAGAATCTCTGATTGTCTTTGTATCTACTGTCGCAAGGTCAAACTTATCAACAATTCTTGAAATTTTAGATGCATCTTCTGCACGTACCATAATATCTACAATACCATCTGTGTTATTCTTTTCTTTTAATACTGAATAAAGTATTCCATAGTGTTTGGCTTCATCACAGAATGTTTTGAGATCTTCATGTCGTATTGCAAACACTTTTAATTCTTTACCTGATTTAAGCATTGACTGTAATCTTGTCTTGCCTTTGACTTTCTTTTTATCAGTCAATATTGCATAAAGAGTCACTGCTAAAGATTTCGCAGCCATACCACCTACCTTTAGTGCAACATTAGCAGCAATCTCAATTCCCTGAAGTGTCATTCTTACTGCCTGATCTGCTGTTTCTCCACCTGTTGCCATTTCATCATCTCCTTTCTTCATAAAAATAAAAAGTGATCCTCAAACGTCGCTCATTATCATTATTTTAATTTTCTATCATGGAGTTTCTTGCTTTGAGATTGTTCCAATTCTTCTTTATGAATAGTTGATAGTTTTTCTTTCATGACTAATGAACGCTCTCTTATCGAATCATAAAGCCTCGCCTCCTTTCGCAGTTCCTTAATTTCAATCGACAAGGTTTCTATATCCTGCTGAAGCATGTCTTTGGTTTCAAGTTGTCGGCATCTACGAACTTTATTGTAAAGACATCTTCTTTCTCTAATCAGTTTCTCTAATTTTTCATTAACTTCATTTGCTTTTTGATCAAGTTCTTCCATTGTGTTAATTTTATTTTTACCCAACAAGGTGACTTCACTTGTAATCTTATCCATATAACGAATATCCTCCTTCAACAAAAAATGCACCCTTTGAGGTGCATGGTTTTTAATGATACCCATACGATACATATAGTGAAAATACAAAGCTCTGATTCTTTTTATTTTCTTCTGCTTGTCAAAATGACCTTGATAGTGAAATATCTTTTTCTTGATATGAGTTGGTCCATCTGCAAAGAGTGTATTGCTGAGAATTTTTTCCTTGATACCATCCTCACTATAATCTTCATTTTTGGATAAAGTATGAAGTCTAAAAAATCTTGGAGCACCTGGTGGCTTGATTGCAATATGTTTCACTCCAGTTTTGACTTCATAATCCATTTCCTTAAGATTTCTAATAAACTGTGTAAAAGTCCGACTGTTCATTATCGCACGATCAACATCATCTTTAATTAATGACCTTTTTGTAGGAATACGCTGTTTTTCTGCTAACCACTCTGAATAATGTTTGCCTTTTTTAGGATGATGGATAACACTCAATGCATATTCCTTACACAATTCATCTGACAATCTTCTAAACTTATCATAGTCAATATGCTTATTCAAAAATCTCTTGTGCGTTGTCCATGAAACTGAATTGACAACGAAATGATTATGAAAGTGTTTTTTATCAAGATGTGTAGTTACCAACACTTCAAAATCATTTCCCCACATTCTCTTGGCAAGTTCTACTCCAATAGCATGTGCTGTTTCTGCTGTTACCTCACCTGGACTAAATGACTGATAGCAATGAAATGCTAAAACACCATCTTCCTTTTGAGCAGCCTTTTTTGTGCTGATCATTTGTTGAAAGACATTATTAGGAGAACAGTTAACACCGCTGACATAAAATTGCTTTTCTGTTTTTAAATCATCTGCTGTATATTCAATGACATTTTCTAAACCTTGATAATGATAACTGTTCAAATCTTTATTTTTTGTTTTCGCTAGGTTTGAGACATAGTCAAGTACACGCTTGAGATTGTCATTGACTGCCCAAATTTTTGTTGTTGCCATTACATTCTTCCTCCAATGGTTTTGATTGATTGATGATTTCCATGATCTTTACAATTTCCTCCTGAAGTCTTTTTGATTCATGCTTATATTTCATAACATCAATAGATGAAGTCTTATAAGCCATTACTGCTATCTGATTCAAATTATTGCCAATCATTCTTAACTGTTTAACAACTTCAACAAGTTCATGACTCGGTCTATATGCAGGTACAACTTTTCTCATCAATGATCTCAAATATTCTTCACGAGATAGTCCAGTCATACCAACAAGATAGTTAAGTCTATCAAACTCTCCCAATGTTAAGCGAATTTTAATTTCTTTTGTCCTGTTTATTTTTTTCTTTGCCATCATCTTTCCTCTCAAAAAAAGTCCTATGTTTCACTAAACATAAGACTAAATTATTCTTCAATATCTTCATAAGGTTCTAATCCCATTTCTTCCCATGTTACACCATAGGGTGCTCCACCACTTGTATAACCTGCAATATAATAAAACGTATCATCCTGATCCATGTTAATCAATGACTGGTTTTGAACTTCAAGTTTCTTTCTTTTTTTATTTCGTTTTCTATTAACCAATGATTGCTGATGAGCTTTAACTGCCTTTCGTTCTTTTGCAATTTGTTCCTCAGTTAATTTCACACCTAAACGCTGTAATTCATCAACCGCTTTTAATCTATCTACTGCAAATTTTTTACGATAACATTTTATAATATTTTTGCTTTCATCATCTTTAAAATTTGCAACCCATTTTTCTGCCTGAGGTTTTCTCTCCAGAAATGTCATTCTTTTTTTAGCCAATTTTCCTTTCTTCTTTTTCATTAATAATCACCACCTTGATATAACATTTATATCATTTACAAATCAAAATAACAACTTATATTTAGCAGGGTCTTAGGGATATTCCCTAACAAGCTGACTTTGGGTACAAAAGTCCTTGCTTGCTACAATACTACTCATACAATAATCTTCTATTAATAATATAAAAAATACAAATTAATGTCTTAATAATTTCAACTTTATATTTATTCCTTGTCGTTTCCTATTAGATTAAGATCAGCATTTTTTCTAACCATGTAATCTGTTTTTTGATTTTCTATGTCCATTAAAATAAGATGAAACTTTATCTTTCATACATCTGAGTATGCTTTTTAGAATGTAATTGCTCATTGACATCTTTATAATATTTAGGACTTTTATTAATAATTTCATAACGATCAGCAAGATGATATTTTATTTTTTCACTTGTATCATACCCTGCTCTATCATTATCTAAATGTAAAACAAGTGTATGAATCTGTGCATTGTTCTTTAGGAAATATTCTAATGCTACTGGTATTTCTGTTTCCACTATACTTTGACCAATAAGTGTTGCACCACCAAGTGATAAATAATTTTCATCTTTCCATTTTCTATTTTTTAATTTTTCTAAAGTCTGATAAGACATGAGATCAATTGGACTTTCAAAGATATGGAGAACTTCATTAGATACATTTCTTAAATGAAAATTCCATTGCTTTTGACTTCCAAAAACATCTTTTTTCCAGTTTCCATCAGTAGCTCTTTTACATGCAAATTTTGGCTTATTGTTTATATCATAACCAATAAAAACAACTGCATGGTCATTATCAGATTCATAAATCATTTTTTTATCAATGTAAAAATCCACAATTTCTTTATCAATATGACGTTCTTGTGTCAAATAATTAATTATATTTATATTTGACTCAGCTCGTAAAGGTAATCTAAATCTTTGATAATATTTTTTATTATGCATATTCTTTTTAATAACTGGTGGACTTTGTGTGGTACATTTTTGTATTAGACTCGCTGCTTCAATAAAATCAAAATTTTCAACCTTGATTAAATAATCCAGTGCTGATCTCCCTCCAATATTTCCTGTCCACCAGGTCCACAAACCATTAGAAATGTGGAGACTGGAATGTGTCTTTGTTCCATAATCATTTCGACCATAACGAATTAATTCATTTGGCTCGTAGTTGCTTAAATACGTAAACAGGTCAATCTTTTTTATTTCTGCCAATTCTTCGGGTGGTATATATTTTTTCATACTGTTCTCCAATAAAAAAGCCAGTAAACATTTTGTCTACCAGCCCTTTGCTTATTTAATATTAATTTGATTCCTATCACAACCAAGTATACCAATCATAACTTCAAAACAATCTCTTATCCCTTGATTGTAGATTTCTTTTTCTTTTAATACATTTTTTGATAAATCTAAAAAATATAGTTCTTTTATTGCATTAATTTCATCTTCGTTGAAATTCATTGCAGTATTCTTGTTTTCAATTTCTAAAATACGTGGATATTTATCTATAAGATATTTTATTTTCTCACTTACCTTAATATATTCTGTGCTTTTATCGTACAGATAGTTTTCAACACGATCCATCATTTCAATCTGACAGTCTTCCAAAACTTTCAGTACCATTCGTTCTCGATTCAATTTTATCGCCTCCACAATAATCATATATATTTTCTAATTCAATCTCAAATGTATGAATTATCGGCTTAATTCTTTTTTTACTAATGGTACATCATTAACAGGTGTATCAATAATATCTGCTTCATGATTTCCTATGTCCAATTCTTTATTTAATTTTGATAGTCTTTTCATAAGATTAGTATATTCATCTTCCTTGGCGAAAGGTTTCTTTACTTCTTCCTTTGCATTTTGAAACTGTTTAACAGTTTCATCATATAAACTTTGTTCAATGACTAGATTTCTTTTAATACCATCAATAATATTATCTATCCTTGTAATATTTCCAAAAGCATCATTCCCCAAATCAACTTTATAACTGAGCTGATGTTTTAAATCCATGACATGATGCTTATGAAAATTATCATATTGTATATATACTTCAAAACCTCTGTACTCACCAACATGCAATGGTTCTTCTCCTTTATACTGTTCAGATGCTAATAAAAGTGCTTGACCAGCCAGTTTCTTATCATCATAATCCATTCCTTTAATGACCATAGAGGTGAAACCATCAACATTTTGAATTATTTTAACATCTTCTTTCATTGCTTCGATTTTTTGAGAAAGCATATTTAATTTTTGAGGATAATATTTAATAATTTTATCTTCAAGGTCATACTTTTCATTTAGATAGTTTGCTTTAGCAAGTTTTAGTTTGTTGACTTGAATATCTAAATCCATTTTTTCTTTAATCTTAGGATTACCACTGGCAAGTGCTTTAATTTCTGCATAATTTAAAGAAGCTTCATCTATATCCTCCACAGTTCTGACGGGAACATTGGAAGTCATAATCTGGCTGATAAATTTTTGTTTATTTTCGACTATTTGATACAGGTAACTATCAAAAGTCTGTTCTGTGACATACCGATAAATATAAACATCACTATTCGTATTTCCCTGACGAATAATTCGCCCACTTCGCTGCTCCAGATCTGAAGGTCTCCATGGACAATCCAAATCATGACTTGCTATTAATCTTGTCTGCACATTTGTTCCTGCTCCCATCTTTGCAGTTGAACCAATTAATATTCTCACCTTCCCATCTCTTACTTTGCTAAATAGTTCCTTTTTCTTCACATCACTATTTGCATTATGGATATATGCTATTTCACTTTCTGGAACATCACGTAATATTAGTTTATTTTTAATTTCATCATAGACATTAAAAATACCTGGTTTTGGTGTTGACATATCACAGAAAATAAGTTGTGCTGATTTTTTTTCGCCTGTTTCTTTATATATTCTTAGTACATTTTCAATACAGGCATTCACTTTACTATGAGGGAAATCGAGTAAAGTATCATCAGCTAATCTTTGATCTAATGCCAGTTTTCGACCATCATTAGTGATTTTGAGCATATTGTCCTCATGGGGATCAATATTACCATTTTTAATTTCATCAGCTCGCTTAGCTAATTCTTCAATCATGTGCTTTTGTTCATCACTTGGCTTAACAGCAATATTTTCATAATGGGCAGTTGGTGTAGGGAGATTCAACATATCCGCAGTTTTTATATCTGCTACTTCTTTAAACATACTAATGAGTTCTGGTAAATTATAAAACTTTGCAAATCTCGTTTTACTGCGATAGCCTTTTCCAGTTGGGTCTAACTCAATGGATGAAATTGTTTCTCCAAAAGTACTTGCCCAACTATCAAAATGTTCTAATCCATGGTCAACAAGAGTACGATATTGAAGATAACGCTGCATCGTATACATTTCTGTCATACTATTAGAAATTGGTGTCCCTGTAGCAAAAACTATACCTTTCCCGTCAGTTAATTCATCGAGGTATTGACACTTCATGAATAGGTCAGATGACTTTTGTGCTTCCTGAGTGGATATGCCAGCAACATTATTCATTTTTGTATAAAGAAACAAATTTTTATAATAATGTGCCTCATCAATAAAAAGACGATCTACCCCTAATTCTTCAAAGGTTAATAAATCGTCTTTTCTTTTTGTATCATTTAATTTTTCTAATCGAATGATTAAATTCTTTTTGCTTTTTTCCATTTGTTTAATGGTAAATCTAGCACCATTATTTTGTTTAGTTTCCTGTATACCTCTCGTAATCATTTCAATCTGATATTCAATAGTCCTTTTTTGTCGTTCAATTGACATTGGTATTTTCTCGAACTGAGACTGGCCGATGATAACTGCATCCCATTCTCCTGTTGCAATACGAGAAAGAAGCTGCTTTCTTTTTGATTTTTCAAAATCTCTTTTTGTTGTGACAAGAATATTAGCACTCGGATAAAGCTGGAGAAACTCACTTCCCCATTGTTCTACAAGATGGTTCGGTACAACAAACATACTCTTCTGTGATAAGCCCAGGCGCTTCAACTCCATACATGCAGCAGTCATTTCAAATGTCTTTCCTGCCCCTACAACATGTGCCAATAAAACATTATGACCATAAAGAATATGAGCGATTGCATCTTTTTGGTGTTTTCGCAAGGTGATTTCAGGGTTCATGTTTGGAAAAGTCAAATGATCACCATTATATTCTCGAGGACGAATACTGTTAAACTTTTCATTGTAGATAGTCGTTAGAATATCTCGGCGCTCAGATGTTTTCCAAATCCATTCCTGAAAAAATTCTTTAATAGTATCCTGCTTCTGCTGAGCAATCATCGTTTCTTTTTCATTTAATACAGCAACCTTTTTGCCATCATCGTTATACTCATAATCATAAACTTTTGTCATTTTCAAATTTAAGCAATCTTCTATAAGTCGATACGCACTGACACGATGTGTTCCATAGGTTTTATCAGCTTTAATATTATTTTTATCCATATTTTTTCCAGTTATATTATATTCACCAGTCGTGTTTGAATATATAACTTCAATAGATCTATCTAAATAGCTTCTTGTATCAAGTAGTTCAAATACAAATTGAGTATAGATATTCTCTGGAACCCAGGTGGCACCAATTCTTACTTCAATATCGCTAGCCATCAATGGCTCAGGAATTGCTCTTTCCAATGCTTGGACATTCTTTTTATATTGTAGATCAATTTCTGATGCTAATCTTGCTTCTTTTAATTTGGTTCTGATATTACCACTTAAATATTCATCAACAGTGACATATTCAGGTATATCACTATCAATTTTAGGCAGTCTATAGATAAGTTCTCCAAGTTCTTCCACAATTATTTCTTTATTTTTTCCATACAGTATGCTCATGTAATCCAGATCAATTTTAGCCTTTTCAGATAGTGATACCAATAATGCCTCATTTGCAGTATCTACCTTGCTGATTTGTCTTGATTTTCTGATTGTTCGTTTGGTAAACATATCAGCCTTAGACTTCAGTTTTCCCTCTGCATCAAGATTCTCAAGTGATGAAAGAAGATAATAAGAACTGTCTTCCCTAAAAGCCAATGAATTGCCACGAGAATTGATTAAACCATATTTTTGAGTATATTCATCATAAATATGGTTTAAATGTGCCTGCTCCTGAGCAATATCTTCATCAGGATAATCATCAGTTTGCAATTCAATTAAGCGTCTTACAGAATCCCTGATTGCTATTAAACCAATTATTCTATTCTTTGCAGTTGCACTCGTATCTACTTTGTTCATTGTACTATTCACTCTAAAATAGATTTCACCATCAACTAGAGTATAACTATAATTTCTAACTAGTGGATCTGCTGGAATAACATGCGTTTCACTATCTTCAATCTGTTCATCAAAAATGAAATCATCAATTTCAGCATGTAGATATTCCACTGCCTGACTTAGCTGCTCTTTTAAACTAACATCACTGATTGGTTCAACTGTAACATCTTCTCGACCATACATAGCATGTGTTTTAGCCAGACTACCCAATATCATTTGAGGATTATCAATAAAATACTGATTAATAACAAAGCCATCTTCAGTAATTCCCGTTGATAGCCAATTGGTATCTTCTAAAGACAGTGTTTCTCTCTTCTTTAAAAAGATAATATCAGATACTGCCTTTGTATCAGAAAAAGCGTTATTTGGTAATCGAATTGCTCCAACAAACTCAGCACGCTCATTAATATACTGACGTACTTTCGAGTTATTTTTATCCATTGTATAACGTGAAGTGATAAAAGCAATCAATCCGCCACTTCTCACCTTATCAAGAGTCTTAGCAAAGAAATAATCATGAATATTAAAATTAAGTTTATCATAGCGTGGATCTCTCACTTTGAATTGACCAAACGGTATATTACTAATTGAAACATCAAAAAAGCTGTCAGGAAGTTTTGTATCTTCAAAACCCTCAACAGCTATATTCACATTCTGATAAAGTTGTTTAGCAATTCTTCCCGAAATGGAGTCTAATTCAATGCCATAAAGATGTGATTTATTCATATCATCAGGTAATCGTCCAAAGAATCGACCAATGCCACAGCTTGGTTCTAAAATATTTCCATAACTAAAACCCATATTTCTTAATGCATCATAGATACTATCAATAATTATAGGAGAAGTATAAAAAGAGGACAGTGTAGACTCTCTAGCTGATGTATATTCATCTTCACTTAACAATGTCTTTAGTTCACTATATTCATTTGACCATGACAATTTAGTTTCATCAAATGCATCTGATAACCCACCCCATCCTACATATTTTCCTAGAATAGTTTGCTCATCGGCAGTGGCCATTCTTTGCTCTGATTCAATATCTTTAAGTAATTTAATGGCTTCTATATTGAATTTGTATCGCTCTTTTGGAGTTCCATTTCCTAACAGTTCATCTCCAATTTGATAGTTCAATGGAATCTTCTGTACATCTGAAAGATGAATAGGAACAGACTGGGGGATATCATATGATTTTGACAAATCAGTTAATTCATCATATTCCTCTTTACTTACAGTATAAGGATTGCCACTTTCATCAAGAACAATTGCTTCATTAATCAGGAAGTCATAAAATTGTTTCCCTTCCCAAAAATCATCACCATCTCCAGCAATTAATTGATTATCATCATCCCATGAAATATCAATATCATTAATCTTAAGATGATATAAAATATCATTGATTAATGTTTCTTCTCTATTCATTCTTACCTGTGGATCAATAATACAATGATTCTCTCTTGCATATTCATTCAACAATGTATAAGGCATATCAGGAGAATAAATCTTATTTTCATGATAATCCAAATGATAAATATCTATTTTTGTTTCATCACGATAAACCTGTTCAGATTCAAGATGATAATTTTTATTATTAATATTTTGAAGCCATGATTTTGCATATACAAACAACTCGTTTTCAGCAATAGTATTTCTATCATTTGTTAAATCAATAATGAGATTCATTGATGTATTTGAATAATAAATTGGTCTTAAAATATTTTGTTCCCTATTATAATAAAAGTTCATGATAGGCTCATCTACCTCAAAACCATTGACTTCATACATATGAAACATTTCAATCATATTTGTCTGTAAATCTAAACTAATCATTAATGGGTGCTCACACTCTCCTGCTTTCATAACGCAAAGACAGGAACTCTCATCCAAAATATGAGGAGCTATCTTTTTCATTTGTTCAAATAATTCATGCTCTCTAATATAATCATTTGATGACACATCTAATTTGGATGAATTATCAGATGGTTCATGATAATCTTCATAAGTTCGATCGACAATATCATCAATCATTAATCTTCTAAACTCACTATCATTAACAAGTTTATCAAAAATAACTGGATCTGATTTTTCAAACGATGTTGTTATATCAATCAGTTCTTCTGTAATTAAATCAACTGCTTCATCAACACTTGTCTCTCGATCACGCAAAGCAGAATAAATCGAACTGTTTTCTATTTTATTAACAATAATCGGGAGATACTGTTGGTAAAGTTCCTTATCACTTTTTATATCTTTTATTTCATGACTTACTTCATCAGCTTCGATAACGTCTCTTAATAAATGATTATTTAGAGGATTTTCTTTTAAATATTTCATCAGTTCTGTTTTAGTCATTGTTTTTGTAAATAAAGGGAAATCTTTATCAGATAAATAAACTTCGTCATCACTAATACTTATAACTTTAAATTCACTTGTGCCAAAATAAATACTATCATCAACATCAAAAAAATATTCCTGATGAATTTCTTTATCTTTGAAGTTATCATTTACAGAATCTAATTCCTTTTCTTTTAAATAGTGCTCATATACTAATTGATCATGCAGCTGTTTTTCAAGAAAAAGCGGATAACCCTCTAATTCTTTTTGACTAAGATAACGATTATTTGCAATTAACTTAGAGATACATTTAGCCACTTCATTCCATTTTATTGTTATCTCTACATCCGTATCACCAATCCATTTTTGCTTTGTTAAAGTTATTCCTTTTGCATCATAGGAAATCGAAAGATAACTGCCATAGAAAGCACTACTGCTCCCGCCTATTCCATATTCATGTTTTAAAAAATCGGCATTATTCTTTAAAGATTCATTCTTTAAAAACTGCTGATAAATGCGATACTTCCCATTCTCTACATTATTTCCATCAATTAAGGATAATTCAACTTCCTCATTAGAAAAATATTTGCCATTATTAAACTCTTCAACAGACTGATAAATTGCATCTTTTTGTTCCTCTAAGGTTGGTATCTGGACTTCTGAATCAAAATATCTCGAAACAATCAATCCGTTAGTCTCAACTGCAATCCTCTCCCAATCATAAAACTGTTCATACTGCTTATTATCAGATGACCCTAAATAAAAATTTAATCCTTTAAAACTTTTATCATAACCAAAATGAATACCCTCAAAATCAAACTCTTGATGTTCAGGATACACATTATATAAATACAGTTTTCTTTCTTCTATATCACTATGTGTCTTAAAAAAATCTATAATTTGACTACTGCTTTCTTCAAGATATTCATGTTGGGAGAAAATTACTCTTTCAATGTTAGAATTAAAGATATGATTTTCAGCAGCCCACTGTACTGGTGTGACCCTCTCATCAGGACTAACTAAATATTCATTATCAATAATTAATTTTGCAACAACCTCTTGAAGATATAGAAAAGTAAAATGAGATTGAGTTTTAGGATGGAGGTATCCACCATTCCATACTGTCAATCCTGTCTCATCTCTTCGATATCCAATATGACTGTAATCATACATTTTAGGTCGTCTAAACACTTCTACCAATGTTTCGTCATAACAGCTGTTAAGATAATCTGCACGCTCCTGAGCATCTGTATGTTCCATAAAATAACTAACGATTTCTTCCTTAGTATGATTAAGACTTAGGTCAGCTCTCATTAGTTCAGGTAAATCAGATAAATGAAAAGGCGGTAGTTCTGGTTCTTTACTCTGAACCAAAATATCGCCTTTCTCTAAGTCAAAATTTAATTGTTGATTAACTCCCTGATAACTACTTCCTCTGCCAGATTGTGGAGATTGTTCATAAATTGAACCCACTCCATTTGATTGTTCTCTTTGTTCGGTGCTGGAGTTTTCTGTAACATCTGTTTCATCAATAATTCCATCATCTGTATGGCTTCCTTCTGCACCTGCTTCAAATATTTGTTCAGCTGATTCTTCATTCGCAATGCTAGTAATTGTGCTGGCTGGTGGTTTTTCATATATTCCAATTTCATCATTGCGTATTTTCCTTCTACGATTTCTTCGTTCATTTTGAGATTTGGAAACTGGTAATCGCCCACTTGACTGTAATTGATATTGCTCATCTGCAACCCCTCCTTCACTTTTTACAATCCTATTATCTACTTCTTTTGCTTCATTAACAAATGTACGATTATTATCAATAATAATATTCCTTGCGGTTTTACTGATAATATCTAAACACATTTCATTAATATCATGGACTGATTGTCCTAACAATATAAAGACATCCGTGTTGTTAAATAAAGAAACATTAATGAAATCATCTTTATCTATATAAAAATCAGTATTTATATGACTTCGCCTTAGCATTGTATAAAGAATACTGTTTTCTACTATTTTAATCAACTCATTTTTTACTTCATACTCACTAAGAAAATCAAGTCCACTATCGCTTTTATACTTGATTATCTGCTGAGTATAATCCTCAAGATTATCTTCTACCATCGTTTTAGCAATGTCCTTATAAACTTCACCTAAATCAAGGACATTTTTACCAAGATTATAATAAGCTGTTAAACCATCAATCATCTGCTCATGCATATCTTCACTTATTGTCCATGATTTTAGTGGTTTTGAATAATTGGTATGTGTATCAGATATGTCAAATACATAGCGTAATTTTGTTCTTACTGCACTATCATCAATAAGAGCAATTCCTTTAGCACCTTTATTGATCCAGCGATGATATTTTTGATTCCAGTTTTCAAAACTTGTACATGCTGTTGCTTCAGGCTTTTGAGCATGAATTAACAACTGATCCTGTAAACTATATTTATATAGCCACGATATTGTATTTAAAAAAGACATCCAGGTGTCTTCATCTTTAACAACACTTTTTGATGTCTCGTTTAATAAATCATATATATAATCTAATTTATTCAAATGTTATAACACCTCCTTTTGATAAAAGAAAAAGACTCAATTCTGAGCCATATATAATAATTAGTAATTTCATATTAAACTTTAACTGTTTCACTATTATCAAATTTTTATTGATTAATTTTTCTTTTAAAAGTATTTGTAATTTCTTCACAAACAATATCTACACTATCAGCAAATAAAATTTCTCGACTAACTCCAAATAGCTTTAATTCTTTCATAATTTGATTTTTAACTTCTTTTGGAATAATAATTCGCTTACAAATACAATTATGATCTTTTGGCATTGAATCAATGACAGCCTCAAAGCAAAGTTTATCAGAATCATAATATGTTCCAATTCTATTAGGAAAAAGTATATAACGTCCTTGTTGCATTTTCTGCCTAAGATTTCTGGTTGGCGCAAAAACAAAAAGAGGTTCTTTACAACATTCTGCTATCCAAAGTCCGCCCACATCAGATGTATTATTACATATATCATTCATTTGTTTTTGTTCAAGAAAGTACGGTTGTGTAATAACTGCACCATAAAAAAGTTCAAGTAAATAGTGTGATGATTTGGCAAATCGGTAGCTATCTGCTATAGCATTAACTACAGGATAGTTCGTAATATCAAGTTCATTTTGTTTAAAAATGATTACCTCCCCATCTTTACTCTTGTTTGAATAGCATGCAAAATATAATGCAACTAAAGAATTTTCAGTAATATCTAAAAGACGTGTCGGAACTCCGTGGTGTTGTAATAGAGCTAGCAATTCTAATGGTTGCAAATCATTATGAAAAACATCTGGTAATTTAAATTTTACCATTTCAATTAAATTTCTTTCTTCATTCATTATTGAAACATCACTAGCGAATTTTCGATTTCTTCCTAATGATGGTAATAATTCAAATTCAACATCAGACTGTCCACGAAAAAGAAGAACTTCATTCTTTTCCGCACCATTACAAATAAGTTGATTTTCTAACTCACATATTTCCTTAACAAACTCAGAAAGATTATTAATACGTTTCTCCGACATTTTAAATGCCTCCTTTACACTGGTATATATAGTATTTTATTTTTGTGATGATAATACTTGAATTGAATATTCTTTGGCCAATAGTGATGGTAAATTTCGCTTCCACCTTCTATCTTCAAAATCTGCTAAATCTATTGTCATATCACCAAGAACCATACCAGTATCTTCTATACTACACACACCTCTTATGTTTTCATTTTCTAATATATCTTTTAAAAATGGTGAATAAAAGAAATTTGATGCTTTATATCTAATTAGCAAATAAAATATTTCTTTTAGTTTATCTTCATTTGACAACTTCTTGAATTGTTTACTATATTTTTTTATTAGCCTATTGTCTATTCTACTAAAAACTATAATTACTGATTTTTCCTTTAATGGAAAAATACATACTAAAATATCTTCAAGTCTTTTCTTATTTGATACATTTACGGTCTGAAGTTTAGAATAGTCTACATTTTTCGATATTGGAATAGCAACTTGTGCTGCTATTGGTACTGTGTAATCTAAAATACAATTAAAAATTATTCTATAATTACTATAGCCTTTTTCAAAACTTGTTTTAGCAAAATCTAAGTCTTCTTTAAAATCTTGAATATCTACTGCAATAGCCGATTGTTCTATTTTACCTACATTACTAAAAAATTCAGATATTAACTGATCGTCTGTCAATTCTGAATGATTTATTGTGGCTTTAAAATTTCTCAATCTAGAATTAAACAATTCATTTAAATAAATTTTTAATGCTAAAGAATCTACTAACTCTTTAGGTGGCAATTTTAATAAAGCCTCTTCACTTTCGTAAATACTAAACTTTTCTTGATCACATTTAGAGCATATAGAATAAAAGACACCTGCTTTATTTGTTCCAATAAATTCCTTATCTGAAAATGGAGTTCTCATACATGCAAAATTACCATTTAATACACCATAGTTTTTATTATAGATTCCTTTAATATTTTCAAGGCAAAAAAACGGTACTGTATGAGATTTATGAAAAGATTTAGAATTATTTTTTAATTCTTTATTACATAAAGCACAGCATGTTTCTTCCTGCTGATCATTAAATTTTTGGTTTATTTTTGATTTTACAATACTTATATCTTTATATTTAGGAATATTAATATCACCCATCAAAACCCTCCTAAGTCTCCGAATTTCTAACATAATTATAAACTTTATTTTGAAGAATTTCATTAACTATAATAATTATATATTTTTTTTATTTTCTACTAATAAACAGTAATACAGTATGCTCCCTTTTTTTACTTTCAACGTTCTTGAGAATTTTTTTCTTTAACTGATTTTGTTGTCTTGTTAAAAAAAGTTCACGTTCCATAACTTTATGACTGCGTTCTTTAAAATCTTTATGTGCAGCTTTAAATTCCTTAAAATAGTGTCCACTATTATAACCATATTTACGGTTTCTAGTAGTTCGCCAAGTTACATATGGCTGAACAGCATTCTTATTGTATCCTAAAACAATAGTATCATTATTACAGTTCATTTCAGCTATAATTTTATATTTATTGTTTTGCTCTTGATACAGCAGTATTATATCAATATCTTTTAATCCTAATAAAGAAATTGTCTGAGAAGTTATTTCTTTTTTCTGACAGTATGATAAATATTTTTGTAATCCATCTATATGCTCAATTTCATCTTTGACCATATCTATTGAAGCCCACATTCCATAATGCTCAGATAAAGGCATATATGTGATTTCATAACCTTGTTCTAATTCATCAAAAAAATAATCTTCAATATTGTAATCCCATTCTGGCAAATAACTATAACTTAACATTCCATTTTCATTAATTGTCAATTGAACCAAATCTTCAGGATCATCAGTATCATATGCAACTGCTTTAGCAGCAATTGTTCCATCAGATTTCTTTCGTTCAAGAATATAACTAATTTGTTTATTTGTATCATTATTATCACGCAATATATTGTTAAACTGATTAAGCAATTCATTATGCATTTTCATCACCTGTATTCAAAAAATGTATATGCTTATTTATTTTATCATTCATGTCCTGATCTTTACTCTGGTATTCACTTATGCAGTTATCATAATAACGATTTTTATAATCATTAACTGCACTGTCAAAATATCTATGTTGTTTCATTTCTTTTAATACAAATGTATCTTTGTCAAGTACAGCAATCATATATCCTAATTTTTCATTAAATCCAAGTAGTAATTTATCATTATTGAAAATTGTACTTGTAATAATTTCATACCCTCTAAAACAATCTTCATAATACATGTGGAATAAATCACAATAATTATAAAAAGTTAAGTTATCTAATACAGTATTATTAATACTAGTTTCCTTGCAGTATTCTAAATAACGATATATACCATCCATCTGATTTTTAAATATCTCACTATTATTTTCAAACACTTTATGAATGACGATATGCATTTCTAAACTCAAATAGCATGCTTCAAATCCATTTTCAAGTGAAGATATTAAATCAATTACTGCCTGCTTATCAATCTCACTGATTTGTGAACTGACAATTATTGGATTATCAATAAAGATATTGGATAATCTTTCATTTTCAAAACAGATACTCATATCTATCAATTCATCTTGATCAATTTTTTTATAGAGAACAGTATTAATCGTTGCATCTTTAAAATCACTATTTTTTAGAATGTTTTTTACTCGATCATATTTTTCTTTTCTATCTGTTAAATTCATATTTACCTCTTTCTAAACAAAAAGAGGAAGCTTTTATTGCTCCCTCAGCATTGTTTCTTTTTATTTTTTCATCTTAAGATATATTTTTAAACTCTCTATACCTAATACAATTATTAAAGTAATCCAGAAATTTCTCATGCTATTCATGATTATGTTTCTTCTTTTTCAGTAACGTAATAAAATATGCTCCTGCTAAGATAAATAATCCAATATATAACATTAGATGAGTACTATCACCTGTAATAACTGTTACTTTAATAGGTTGATCTTTCATAATAACTTTTTGAATTTCAGATGTTTCATTAACAGTAAATGATATATCTTCTGCTATTTCATATCCACTTGGTGCAGTAATTTCTCTTAAAATATATTCTCCAGCTGGAAGTTTTTCAAAAATATGTGGCTGATTACCTGTCACCCATTCATGAACAACCTTATTATCAGAATTGATAATTTGAAGTTTAGCTCTTTCAAGTTCTTTTCCATTAGTAATATCTTGTTTAGAGATTTCCACCTTGATTATTTCATCAATCATTTCAATCTTCTGAACTTTATCTGTATCCTCTACAGTAAATGTTATATCATTTGCCTTAACATATCCAAGTGGTACTAAATCTTCATGTAATATATATTTTCTTCCAACTTGTAACCCTGTAATAATATGTGATTGCTCTGTTGAAGTCCATGTTTCGATCATTTCATTATTTTCATCTAATAATGTTAGCTTTGCTCCAACTAATTCCTTACTTGTTGATATATCAGTTTTAGAAATTTCAATTGCAGTTTTGGTATTTGTTAGGTCAAATTGTTTTGTATAAATAGTTTTTTCACTGCCATCATATGTTAAATCAATCTCATATACCTGTTTATCTGTAGCATATCCATCTAATGCCTTAATTTCTTTTAAAGCATATTTTCCTAATGGCAGTTTTGCTATATGAATCTCACCAAGTTCATTGGTCATGTACTGACCATTTTGACTGATATCAGTAGAAACTGTATCACCCGCTTTATATAAAAGTTGATGACGACCATCAAGACTATAGATATCTTCCTTTGCAGTCAACTGATAGATAACGCCGCTTAATAACTCACCCGTGTCCTTATCACTTTTTACTAAATGAATTTCAGCAGTTGGCGCAATATTTGTTTCATTAATTTCAATAGTGTATTGCTTTGTTGATGTATCTTCAGCTTTAAATTCAATATCATGTACTTCTTCACTTAAGACATAACCTACATTTGTTAGGGTTTCTCTTAACTCATATTGACCCATAAACAATTCATCTATAATGATTTGCCCATTTATATCTGTTTTACCTTTAGCTACAATATTTCCTTTTTCAAATAATACTGTACCATCAACAGCACTATAAATTGTTTCTTTTGCAGTAAGAACATATTCAACATTTTCCATTGCTTTATTGGTCTCTTTATCTGTTTTTGTTAATATGATTTTACCCTTTGGTTGTTCATTTTCAATTTCTACTGTTAAGATAGGTTCTTCGTCCTCATCTAAATCATAATTATATTGATTGGTAATCGTAAATTTAATAGGCTTTTCTAATTTAAGAAAACCATCAGGAATCTTGATTTCCTCAATCGTATACGTTCCTGCGTCCAATGCTAAAGGTAAAGTCACTTCTCCTTTATGACCAAATAAAACAGTGACTTGATTTTTAGAATTAGTTGTAAATGTATCATACTTCTGAGCTGCTATCTTTTGAGTTACATAATTACCTTTGGAATCCTTAATCTTAAAAGATGCACTGTTTAATGTTACTCTCTCTCCTGTATCTTTATCTACCTTGACCAATTTTAATTGTGCGGTAAATGGTCTGTTATTAATATTAACAGTTTTAATCTGTTCTACATCTTTGTATTCAGTATAATCATCAGTAATTGAAATAGTAAAATCTGGGGCGGTTATATAATTCTCTGGTGTGAAAGTCTCTTTTACTAAATATTCACCATATGGCATATATTCCGTAGATGCATAGCCATTTTCATCAGTTGTAACTTTTGCATATGTTTTAGCATTATCCCAGCCTACATGATTAACTTCAGATTTTAATTTAAAAGTAAACTCAGCACCCTGAAGTCCTTTGACAATGCCACTGATTCCATCTTTTTCTCCTGACTTAAAAACTCTTATTTTTTGCATATTAACTCGATTATTTGTATTTCGGGTTTTAATAACTTTTTGAATAGTCTGTCCCTGATATTCAATAGAAACATCAACTATTTGATTATTTAAAACTAAACCATCATTACTTTCAAGTTCCTTAATATAATAATTACCTAGTGGTAAATTATCCCAAGTTATTTTCCCATCATGATCAGTTGTTTTTTTAGAAACGAGTTCATCTTTTTGATAAAAAACTTTTGTTCCAGCTTTGTTCATGATTTTGTCTTTTGCATATAATCCATAGACATTACCATCAGCAACTGCATCACCATCAAATCCATTTGTACGAGATGTATCAATTGACTTTTTGAGTTCAATTTTTCCAGTTGGTTCAATATTTGTAGGATTTACCTTTGTTGTTTCATTAGCTTTAATAGTGAATCCAAATTCATTAGTATCAATAAGATACCCTGTTCCTGCTTGAACTTCTACAGCTTTGTATTCACCAATAGCTAATCTATCTAATAAAATTTTTCCATCTGCATTTGTTGTATGAGTTTCATTAAAACCATTTGGTCCAGTAATCTGATAAGTCGTATCAACGACTGTTCCGCTTTTATCTTCATTGTATTTAGTTAACTCCAATTTACCAAACTGATTGACTTTGACCTTAAAAGATACCTGCATTGGATCACTTACTTTAAAACTTGCCGTACTTTGACAATCTTTAGCAGTATAAACAATACTTGTCCCAGTTTCACTTGCTGCAATATTTTTTCTTAATACAATCGTTGCATCATCAACATTGCTATTTCCATTGATAATAAGTTTATTATCATGAATGGAAACATCTAGACCTCCGTTATTCACAACAACCATATCTTCCAATACACCATTGGTATCATTAAGTTCAATACTTCTATCAGCATCAACTAAATGTGATGAAGTTGTAAATGATGGTGCTATATAATAACGTTCAACATCGGTTAAAATCTGACTCCATGCTCTTTGAGCAGAAGCATAATCAGGAGTTGTAGGATTACTGACATATTCAAGATTATCTACGCCATGAATTTCTCGCCATAACAATCCCTGCGTAATAGCATACCAGTCACGACCAGTACGACCTTGAACTTTTGTACCAAAATAGGCAATAAGTGATAAGCGTTTTGCTTTGGCTTCACTTATTCCAATATCATTAAAATCTCCTGCAACTACTGTTTTGCCACTATGAAAAGTTGTATAGTAATCAACACAAAATACTGGTTCATTATTAACATGTAAATATCCTTCTGTTCCATGTTGTGAATTATCCGTTGGATCAATAAGTATCCAGTCTTTATACTTAATTGAACTCGTCGTTCCAGTTAATGCGAATGCAGAAGTGGTTAAACTACAGATAAGCATAAAAGCACCAGCAGTTGAGAGCAGTGCTTTTTTTAATATTCTTTTTATTTTAACGTTCATGTTTTTCTCCTCTTTCTTATAACAAAAATGACATCTATTTCTAGATGCCATTGTTAGTAATAAGTATAATAATATGAAATTGTCCATTTATCATAAGTTGAATAAACTACATAATTACTGACATATTTCTCCGAGTCACTGAAATCATTAAATTTCTTTTCGGCTTCCTGATAAGCCTCGCTTTCACTATCTAGTAAAAGTCCACTATTTCCAGCATGATACTGCGGTTTCATTTCTTCTTTTACGGATGAATCTGTTTCTGTTTTCTCATGACTAATAGCTTCATGCTTACTACTTTTTAATTCATCTCTCTGAGCTTTTTTAACTTCTGTTAAATTATTTTTAGAATTGCCTGCTAAATCTTTCTCAGATAATGATGAAGTTTGATTCTCATTAGTTTTATGAACTGTTTGATTTGTTTGTTTTTCCGAGTTCTTAACTGTCTTTTTATCAATTGAAACTTCATGAGTATCACTAGTTGTATCTGGCTTTTCTTCAGTTTTACCTTTAATGTTATCAGTATCCTGTGTTTCTTCTTGAACAGCTTCCGATTCTTTTTCCTCCTCACTCAGATAAGGCTGGATATTTTCCTCAATTTGCTGCGCCTTTTTAACAGTATCCTCAGGATGACTACTTTGTGATATTACTGCCAATGAAATGAGTATAACTGCCAATATTAGTTTTTTCATACTATCACACTCCTTGTAACTATATTGTAGAAAATAAAACCTTATAAAACAAATGTATGATTTTATTTCCCTTTCTTTTTAGAGCGATTACTTCCCATCATATTTCTTCTTGAGAACAATTTAAATAACTGTTTTGTTTTCTTCACTTTTTTCATTTTGATTTCCTTTCTGGCATACTGCCATATTTCTTTCGGTTGGTAAAGGAAGGGGGTTCTTAGGGGGAAACTTGGTCACATTTTTGCTCAAAAAAATAGAATTCCCCCCTCGGTACTATTTTTTGAAACTTGTACAAAATAAAAAGTCATACATGTAACCGATAATGTATAACCTATCTTGAATGCTCCTTATCCCTTTTCTTTGCCCAACTATCTAATAGTTTTAGAATAATATTTTCTTTTTGCTTAGGCGTAAATCCTCTAGGAAAGTATTTATCTATAGTATCCATCTTGATTGATAGTTTTTCCTGTTGATTAGGTTTTTCTTCACTGATGATTGAATATATCACATTTTCATCTAACCTATTTTCTTTAAATAACTCTTTCATTCTAATTGTTTGAGCGTGTGAAGGTGTAACGTTAAGTTCATCAATAAATCCAACAATAATTTCCTGATGTTCTTTAGACAGATAAGAAAGTTCAACAGCAGGATTTAAAGCTATTTTTTTCTTATCTTCCCGAATACCATCAACTAAATCACGTAATGGCTCAATCAATTCGGTTAAACGTATATAACGATGGATTTGATTTTTACTTTCACCTACTTCATTAGCTAAAATAGATATTGATTTTATTCCTTTTAAATAGTTCCCAACTTGGGAACTATTTTCTTTTGTTGGTCTACCTCTCTGTCTATTCATAGCATCAAGTTTCATCTTATAAGCAAAACCGCGTTCACTTGGTAAAATATGTTCACGCTGAATATTAGAGTCAACCATAATAATAGTTGCCTGGTCATCTGTTAAGTCACGAATGATAGCCGGTATCGTTTCAAGTTGATTTAATTCAGCAGCCTTCATTCTTCTGTGACCAGAAACCATCTCATAACCTTTTCCACTCGGTGATGGTCTTACTAATATTGGCATTATAATACCATTTTCAGGAATACTCTCAACTAATTTTAGCATATCTTCATCCATTCTGACTTTGAATGGATGATTTTTAAATTCATGAATTTCATTAATTGGAATATTCATGACCTTTTCTAGTTTTGATTCCTGACGCTGTTGTTCAGTAGTGAACAAATCATCGTAAGTGGGTATCTTTATATCGTCTATGCTCTTTTTGGGCATTCAAGAACACCTCCTTAGTCAATGTTTCGTATGCTCTTGTAGCACTACCTTTAGGATCATATTTAAAAATACTTTCGCCTACTCCCGTAGATTCAGCAGCTTTTATACAACGTGGTATAGCGGTCTCAAAAATTTTAATATGACTACCAAAATTATTTTTTACTGATTGTGTAATCTTCTTTGACAGATTTGTTCGTTCATCTGTCATAGTAATAAGAATTCCCTCAATTTTTAATTCACTATTGAGATTTCTTTGAACCATATGAATAGATTTCAATAAGTCTGCCATACCCTCTACACCATAAGGTTCTGCTTGTACAGTAATAATAACTTTGTCTGAAGCTGTCAGTGCATTGATTGGAAGATTATCTAAAGACGGATTAGTATCAATAATAATATAATCATAATCATCTTTAATCGTATCAAGAAATCTTTTAACAACTGTTTCTCTACACATGGCACTATCTAATGTTGAATTAATACCTGCTAAAGAAATATTTGCAGGAACAATATCCACTCCCTCATTGCTATGCAGTATTAATTTATCGTTATCAATTTGAATATCCTGAATTATAGATATAATGACATCTTTCATTGATAAGGGATATTCATTCATATTCCGATAGCCAAATGCTTTTGTTGAATGACCTTGTGGATCTAAATCAACAAGCAGTACTTTCTTACCATGAAGTGCTAAACATGCACTCAGACTAACTGATGTCATCGTTTTTCCTACTCCACCTTTTTGATTGGCTATTGCAATAACCTCGCTCATATTCTCACTCCCTTTCTTTTGGACATAAAAAAGGGAATGTATTACTACACTCCACTCTTCTTAACTATTCAATTGTTATGAACACTATCCTCCTTTCCTGCTGACAAAAGTCAGCTATGTATACAGTCATAAATGACTGTTATCTTTCTAATTCTTTTTTCTTTGTTTTATCATAGTTCTTCAAATCAAGACCTTTGCCTTTGATATGATCAATGAGTTTTGCTAGTTCTCTCTCATTTTCACATCCCACTATATAATCAAACACTAATTTTCCATTTTTCTCATATGGAGCAACGGCTGATATCATTCGATGTCCACTTTCAAGTATTTCATATTTTACTGATAAGTCTGCATCAATTAAATTAAGATTACCTTGATAGTATATGACAAATGGAGGACTATTTTGAAGTTTTAAAAAATCGGGATACTTGTCATCAATAATAGTTACATAATCATACTGAACATCTTTCTTTAATTTTATAAACGCATCCTGATTAAAATCTTCTCTTGTTCTTAATGCTTCATATATAGGATCAAAATGACCATCATACTTCATTGAAAAATACAATAAAACATCTTTCATATTTCTATTCATTTTTATATCTCCTTGTGGTTTATACTTTATAATAATTTCTTAAAAAATTCTGTGGGAACACTAAAGCAGTTATGGGAAGTGGTGGGCTACTCACACGTTGCTTACAAATGGACATATATCTCAATTACGATACAACTTTCTAGACTTTATAGAACTTTTTAAGTCTTGGAAAGCCTTAAAAAGACGTCAAAAAAAGTTTAGAAAAAGACTAAACGTTTCTATCGAAGAAGCTTGTAAATAGACAAGATGTTCTTAAAAAAGTGTGATTAATTCACACTTTTTAATTTCTAAATATAAACACTATTTAACACGCTTATACAATCCTTCAACTTTAATAAAAAGAGCGCTATTTTTTCATTCTCGTCCACAATTCCACTTATCAAGACGAATAAATATAAAAGAGTCTTTTTTATTATGGTCTTAAAAAAGTTTTATCTCATCATTTTTGAGACTACTATCATTGTTCTAGACTCTATTTTTTAATTTTCATTAATGCTTTTTTCTTGTAACATCAAGATACTTAATAAAAAATACTAACTATACTTTAGATATTCAATAACTCATTTATAAGTCCTAATGTGATACCCTATTTCAGTTTATAATTTTCAGGTATATTTCTTCTCTATCTATACTCATCAAACAATGCCCATATCACTAGAAAACGTAATTTTTTTACATATATTTAAAATTGCTACACTATTTTTATTACTTATTTTTATATGACAAAATAATAAATATCAATTTAAACAGAAAAATAATATAATAATTTCTATTATTTGATAAAAACATTTAAAACCAATATGATTTTTTATCATATTTCATCTTTTACCTTTATAAAAATAGAATTATCATGTAATCTTATATTATAAAGTAAAGGAGGGTTTAATATGCTAAAAGCAATTATCTTTGACATGGACGGTTTGATGGTTGATACCGAAATCATCTCATTCCAATGCTACAAAGATATTATTGAAAGTTATGGTTTTAACTTTACAAAAAAAGAATACATAGAAGATTATCCTGGAAAATCTGTTATTTCATCAATGAACTTTATCAAAAATAAGTATAATATAGACTTTGATACGGATGAAAAGATAAATCAATTTAAAATATTGGAAGAGCAATACTTACTAAAAAACAGTGTAGAATTAAAAAAAGGACTAATTCAACTATTGAAGTATTTAAATATTCACTATTATAAAACGATTGTTGCAACTTCCAGTGGTAAAGAAAGGGCCGAAAGAATACTTGGTGAACATAATCTTATGAAATATTTCAATGGTATTGTATGCGGTAGTGAAGTAGAACATGGAAAGCCGGCTCCAGATATTTTCTTAAAAGCTTGTGATAAATTAAATGTTGAACCAGAAGAAGCACTTGTATTAGAGGATAGTGAAGCGGGTATTCAAGCTGCATCTGAAGCAAAAATATCAGTTATCTGTATCCCTGATATGAAATTTCCTCAAGAAAAATATCTAAAAAAAGTTGAGCATGTCTATGATTCATTAGAAGATGTTATTTCTTATTTAGAAATGAAAAAAGATATTTCAAAATAGAAATATCTTTTTCTCTTATCTAGCTATCTATTTAATCACTTAAATCATCACCATTAGTGGCAATAACTTTTTTGTACCAATAGAATGAATCTTTA
>OLNC01000435.1_pt1 | contig 42356 bp, 53 predicted proteins | sample 1672011 | NCBI WGS metagenome assembly OLNC01 (sample SAMEA3136636, study PRJEB25190) | human gut metagenome | biome: human gut; feature: human-associated habitat; material: faeces | place: Austria | collected 2013
CTGTGAAAGGGCAGCAGTCAATTCTAATCGGTCTGATACCAGACGGTCCTTATTACTTTTATATTCTTCCAGAGTATCTACTCCTGCCTCGTAAGCTTCTTTAATCCTGTTTTCCCTCATACTGAGCTTGCTGATCTCTTTCTGCAATTGTTCGATCTGTAGCGAATGATCAGTCTTTTTCTTTTTACACACATATGTAAATTCTGCTCCATCTAAGATCTGCTCAAAATAAGTTATCACAGCTTCTTCGGCCTTTTTGACAGATAAGGCTACGGAAGTCTTATGAAATCCTTTTGCATATTTCCAGCACTGGAAATAAGGACATTTATTATTACCGGTGTAAGAAAGTGTAGCTCCGCAGACAGAACACTTTAAAAGACCAGATAGCCAGTGCTTGCAGGCAGATACGCTTCGTGCCTTGACCGGACGCCTTCGGGAAGCAATCAGCTTCTGACGTTTTTCATACCGCTCCTTGGAAAGACGTACCTCATGGTTTCCCTCAAACTCCACTCCGTTCCAGACAACAGTTCCACAATAGAAGGGATTTCCAAGGATCCTGTCAACACTGCGCCGTTCAAAGAGGTTTCCCCGTTTCGTCCGGTATCCAAGGTCATTGCAGCGTCTGGCAATAGCTGTTTCATCTAAGTTCTGGTTATCATACAAATCCATGATATAAGAGACAATGGCATATTCTGATTCATTAATCACAAAAGGTTTTCCATGTCCAACTGCAGTATAGCCAAGACAGGGAGATGTCTGATAGCCTTTTTGCAGGGCTTTTTCTTTCATGCCACGCAAAACCTCACCTGACAATCGAATGGAGTAGTATTCATCCATCCATTCAATGATACGCTCAATCAAGGTGCCAAAAGGACCTTCGACAAGCGGCTCAGATACACTGATTACATCTACATTGTCCTTTTTGAGCATGCTTTTGTATACGATAGACTCTTCCTGATTACGGGCGAAACGACTGAATTTCCACACCAGGATTACATCAATAGGATGAGATGGTTGCTTCGCCAGAGCGATCATCCTTTGGAACTCCGGACGTTTCTGCGCATGCCGGCCGGAAACACTCTCAGTAAAGACAAAGTCTCCGGAAACAATCATGTCATTCTTCTGGGCATAATCCAGCAAAAGGCGCTTCTGTGCATCAGGAGATAACTCTGTTTGGTCCTCTGTCGAGACACGGATGTACAGAGCCGCTACCTTACTACTCATAAATATCACCTCGGTTTTATAAAATATGTAATTTTAAGTACAAAAATAACAGCCACACAAATGTTCTGATTGTGTAACTGCTCCGAAGATGATACAATATTTTTGTGAGTTGAGTATCTCTTCGGAGATCTGGCCGGTTCCTGTTGGCGCAGGAGCCGGTTTTTGTATATATTTATATAAAGTAAAAAACACCCATGCAATTACTTGCACGAGTGCCTTTCAACCATAATCAATATGGTTCTCTCCGTACAAGTATATTACTACAGCGATAGGAATATTGCAAATTAAAAACACACTTTGTTAATAGTTAAGCACTTATTGTAAATTAAATTACATTTATTTTTTACAACATCGTTTACATGGAAGAAATCCATTTTCTATTGCTTGCGACATCAAGACTCTTTCTAGTGTATTAGAGCCGCTACAATGACTGTCTGTGTGATAAATGTGCGTTTTGTTATTGCACCATACATAGACTTTGCGAGTAACTTTAAAACCTGTAACTTGTTCTATACGTTTAACGTCTTCTTCTGAATGATGTGCGCTACAGTAATTGTTGATAGCACTAGAAATTGCCTGCTGAATTTGAAGTATGGGCACTTTATAATTAAATTGGCTTAGAGCAAAAACTAATTGAGGGAGTCCTGGATCATGTGAAATACCATTAAAGGGTCTTAACGTATATGTAGGGACAAAATTATAAATTCTTCCGCCATGAGCAGTTTGATTTCTGTAATCTAAACACATAAACAGTGTGTCAGATAACAAATCTTTATATTGTTCCATTGTATCTTTGCTTACATTATTTTTATAAAGTTGCCATATTAATGATTCTCGTTGTTCTTTTTTGAAAAAACGGATAAAGTTAACGAGAGTAGCGAAAAAAGTACCTTTAAAAAGTATCCATGGCGGAACCAAATTGTATTTCTCACGGTAATATTTTAATGGCTCTTTTGAAGAAAATTTTGCAGTTTTTTCAAGAGAATATAAAATTTCATTTCTACTGAAATTGGGATTGTTCACATGCTTGTCTCGATAATTATTTCTTGCTAAATAGTTTTTTGGATCAACACCAAAAGCATTACCGATAATATCAGCAGTTACTGCTTTTAAATGATCTTCAAAGTCAATCATGGAAATCATTATTGAATCACGGATAGCTTGATCAAAAGTAAATAAATCATAAATTTGTTCAAAAGTAACAGATGGTTTAAAAATCTTATTTCCTTGTGAGTCGACAGTGATATAAGGCTCACGGTATCCATTTATTACATTATAGTATCCGTGAATAGAAAGAACATTATATACAAAAGCTTCATCTGAAATAATAAGACCTTGCTTCTTAAGTTTTTCAATTTGCGAATTTACGGATATGTATTTAAATTCTTTCATTTTTTCCTCCAATACAAAAAGAGCCTGAGACAAAATCTCAAGCTCTTTTGTGACCGGATACCAGCCAATTCACTAATTAGTGATATTATAGCATATGCAGAGACTTTGTCAAGTATTCATTGTTAAAAAATATTTATTTTTCAATACGAAGTTGAATCAGTTTCTGATGATACCCCGTCATCCGAGATATCTGCTCAATAGTAAACTCTCTATATTCTTCCAAAAGAGAATCTGGTACCAACAACTCCATAGCAAATCTGTTTGCCTCAATCTCCTTTTTGGAATTTAATAAGAGCGTTTTATTTCTGATGAAATAACAATTTTCTTTCCGGTGTAGAATAGAATGACCAAGCTCATGTGCCATAACTAATCGCTTTTCGTATTCCGGAAGATTTTCATTAATAAATATGTAGCGATGATTCTTCAGGAACATATAGCATCCCTCAAATTGTAGATTACACACTTGATACAGGATACCAAGCTGATCGGCAATTTCAAAAGGGTCTGTAGTTCCTGTTTTTCTTTTGTAATAAGAAACGATCTTCTTAATATCACGATTCAAGTATTTCACCTACTTCTTATATTTCTTTGGTGTGTATTTATCCTTGTTGATGAGTTTTAATCTTTTCAGAGCGATTTCCAGTTCATCTCTAAAAAGCTCTGCTGCTTCTGGGCTGAGTTCTTCTCCGTTATAACTGGCAGGACCGTCTTCGCCGGCAGTGAGTTTTGCCATAATACTGTCTAAATCCTTGGCAATATCGCGATTGTCCTTCGGGGTTAGCTCTTGCGGAGCGGAAACATCTTTTCCAGTCATTAGATAGTCAATAGTTACCCCAAAATAGTCAGCTATTTTTTGTAATGTTTTTGTTGTTGGTGTACTTCGACCAGATTTCCAGTTGCTCAATGCTGTTTGGGTAACGCCGGCTTCTTTTGCAACTTTGTATGAAGTAACACCATTCTTTTGTAGAAGTTGTTCAAATACTTCGTACATAAATTGTGCTCCTTTCACAAAGATAGCATGCTTTCACAAAAGTTAGTAAAAATACTTGACTACTAACGAAAAAAGATGTATTATTTGCTTACGAAAACGAAAGCAATTGTAAAAAACACTTTCGATTGTGAAATGCTTTCTTTTATAAGATGTGGTAGTTTTATGATTGAAAGTATATCACAACTCGAAAGTAATTACAAGAGAATATACTTTCGTAAGGAGGTGTAATTTTGTACGAAAAATATAGCTCGCTATTAGAGAAAGTGAACAAAACATCGTATCAGGTTTCAAAGGAAACGGGAATTAGTCAAACTGCTTTTTCGAATTGGAAGTCCGGAAGATCAGAACCGAGCCTGGAAAGCTTGAAACGCTTAGCACGGTATTTTGGTGTACCAATTGAATATTTTCTGTCGGATCAGAAGGAAGTGAACTGAAAGGTGGAATTTTTTCCAACTGTTTCAATTCCAATAGCCCATTTAAAGATTAAATCAAGATCTCCTTTCTTTTATACTCAGGTATGCCAGTACCCTGTAACTATAGAGTAGGAGTAAGAAAACGTATAGTCAAGTAGAGTAACTCGACAAAATTCGACAAAATATCCAGAAAGAGGTGAGGATGAGATAGAAGAGATGAAGAAAGAAATTGCTCACTTACAGAAAGAAGTGAGCAAACTACATATTTTTGAATTGCTGATATTGATAACTGTATTATTTACGATCCTTTGTTTTCAGGCGCAGTATTCTCAGATTTATTCATATTATCAATATTCTCTTGAAGAAGATCGACAGATTCTTTTAGAGATGAAAACTCAGAACTCTGTTCTTCAACGGTCTCTTTCAGCGATTGAAGCGAACCAGAAACGTTAGATAAAGATAAATCTATATCTTGAAACAAATCAGATAAAAACTGATTACCAGACTGCAATAACTCGGTTTGAACCTCTTCTACTTGAAGCATTTTTGCTTCTGAATCAGAAGAAGTGGAAGATAAAAGGCTATGTAAATCGGAAAGCACACTAATTACGCAAATAATCAGTTTTATAAAGTCAATAGCAGATATTTTTCTTCTGCCCGGTGACGTTGTGGTGGCAACAGATTCAGGTAAATTAAAAATTTCTACAGCTGATGCATTGAGAATCACAGTTCCTGCATCTGATATACCCTCTGATTTTGACGATGAAGAGGACACATTTAGTAATTTGGGCGTTAGTCGTACAGTGTCCAGATTAAGTGATTGAAAGGCAGGAGAGTTTTTTAAAGAATGATAGAAACTCTCGTATAATGAATGAACCATTTGTTCAGATAATTGATTCATGGAACGGATGGTAGATTCATTAACAATCTGAATGCAGGACTGAAACATTTGACGGTAAGAAGCGACTATTGTTTCTTGTAAATTAGAAAAGGAAGCAAACACTGGGTCTGATGAAAACGTAGTTTTAATATATTCAGTTTGAAGTTTAGAAAATTGTTTCATAGTTTTATCCAAAGTCTCGCTCGTTTGTTTGAAAGAATCATTGTAAACAGACATAAAAATATTCCTTTCTTATGTATTAGGTATGCCAGTACCTGTAATGCAAGAATAGGAGAACAACAGATAAAAGTCAATAGTTGGATATCAAAAAGAGGTGAGATGAAATGAAGAATAAAATATTTGAAAAAGTAGACGAGACTATAGAAAGCATATGTGACTATATTCAGGAAGAAGTAAAAACGGATGTGCCTGAAGGGAATATTTCAGATATGGTAAAAGCTCTGGCAGAGCTGATATCCGCCAGAGCTAAGATAGAAATATTTTGACTATTCTTTGTCAGTAGTTTGGCCAAGTTTTTCTACAATTGTATTGTAAAAAATGGCAGCTTCTGTTGCAGTTTCAGCTGCAGTAGCACATTTACGGATTAGGCCACTTTGCATGGCTACTTCAGTGAAAGATTTCGCAGTTTGATTTTTATATGTTTCATTTAATGTCATAGAATTAGCTCTCCTTTCTGTATGTACTCGGGTATGCCAGTACCCTGTAATACAAGAATAGGAGAGAAACAAATAAAAGTCAACAAAGGCCGTTCGACAAACTGCTTAAATTTTCATAAACAGTAACCCATACATATCATTTCCCATACCATAAAGAAGAGGTGATGAAGATGTCAGAAATAAAACTGGTAACAGGAAACATCCGTATAAATGGAATCCATTACAAAGCCAGTGATATGTCAGAGGAAGAGGTTAAGAATCTGATCAGACAGAAAGTAGATGAACTTCTACTTAATATGAATTACGAAAGAAAAGCCGCCGGTTAAGGCGGAAACAGGAGGACAAGCATTATGAAACAATACATAGCAATAATCCTCTGCATCCTTGCAGGGAAATACGTATCCCTGCCGATCTGGATAAACATCTTGTTCGGAATCGCTGCCTTCTGGGCAGTAAGCCAGTTTAATAAATGGGAGGAATGAGAAGAAATGACTGAAGAGGAAAGAACGAGGGAAGTGCAGCGGATCTCTGAGAGAAGCAGCGGATCCGTAAAAATCCCTCAGGAACAGCAAAGGATCATCCGGATCGTCCGCTTCCAGAGCGGGAACCTTGCAAGTTATGTAGGAACTCTGGAAGAAGCAACCAGAAAGGCAAAAGAAATGGAATGCCTTTACGGACCGATCCAGCACATTGAATAAAAAAGGCTCATGTAATGCGAATACATGAGCCGGGGTGACTTCCGCCACTTGGATAATTAACCTATACAAAATATAACATCCAGGTGTCGGAAAGTCAAGGTGAAAGCAGGAGAAAACCTGCTATATTTTTAACCTTTTTCCAGGGGCGCAAGCCTCTTGGAAGCTCGATTAAGCGTATTAAACTTACGACACTGAGGTGAGATATGAAGTGTGGATACATAAGGGATACATGGGACTGTGGAGATACCAGGGAGATAGAGGAAAAGCATACTGGAAGGTATGGAGCCAGAGGACAGAAAAGGGAGAAGAGAAAGAAACCCACTCCCGAGGATATCAAACGACAGAACCAGTGGAAACGGGAACGGGACCTCCGAAGACTGATCAAGTGGAATTTCGGAAAGAGAGATTACTGGATCACAATCACATACCGGAAAGGAGAACGCCCTTCCTGGGAAGTCATGAAAAAAGATATGGACAAGCTGATCAAACAGGTCAGAACGAAATATCGGAAACAAGGATGGGAGCTGAAATATATTTACCGTCTGGCAATAGGTAAAAGGGGCGGACCTCATATCCACATCTTAGTCAACCGGGAATCCAACCAGGAGACAGGAACGGACCTGATCTTTTCAGAGATGTGGAAGAACGGACATGTAAACTTCAAGAACCTGTATGAAACAGGAAACTATAAAGAACTGGCCCAGTACATAGCCAAACCCTTAGAAGAGTGGGAACCAAATGAGATCAAGCGGTACCATCCATCCAGAAACCTGATCCGGAAGGAACCAAAAAGAAAGGATGTCAACAGAAGAAGCCTGGTAGACAAACAGGGGCAGATGATCTATCCGAAAGCCCCAAAAGGTTATTATGTGGATCCGGAATCTGTAAAGATGGGGATCAATCCCATCACCGGCTACGCATACCGGCATTACACTATTGTAAAGAACAGGAGGATTTAAATGAATCAGAAAATGGAACAGGTAGACATATTCCTGTATCTTCACCCAAAAAAGATCGGGAAAATCAAAGAGGGAACCTATAAATATACATTGTCCTGCAGGGGACAGCAGATTACCGGAGAAGAGAAGACAGGGGAAACCACAGAATACCGTCTGGCCCTGCTCTGCCTGATCGGCGCCCTGCAGAGGATGCGCCGTCCATCCTTACTTACGATCCATACAGACTGCAGATATCTGCAGAACGGACACCAGAGCATCCCCGCCTGGAAAGAAAATGGATGGACCCGGGTAGGAAACCAGGAACTGTGCAACGCAGATCTCTGGCAACAGGTGGACAAGCTGTTCATGGGGCATGCAGTGCGTTTCAAGATAGAAAAAATGGATTAAACACGAGAGGAGAACATGATGTTTGAGAAATTTGGAAAGATGGATTATGAAGAATTGATTCGTACAGCAACAGCGGAGAGAGAAGAGGGTGATCTGGAAGCACTGGTCACTTTAGCAGTAGAAAATGGCTTGGAAAAAGAAGATGCAGAAGATTACATGGATTATATCGCAGACTCCTTTGCAACTCCTTACATGGCAGCAGTTGCCAAAATCGAAGGCGAAGCGAAAGAATTGGGACTTAAGGGACATCAGCTGGACCAGAAAGATACCATCCTGACATTATTGGATGGAAACGATGAACTGTGCCTTGCTGTAAGAAAAAAAGAGAAATCATTGACGGAATGCCTTGCGAAGATCCTTTCTTTTTCAAGTGAGTGCGCAATACAGGTACCGGATGCAATTGTAAAACTGGCAGAATTTCGTATGAATGGCAAAAAAGAAGCCATGCGCAGTCCGGTCTATGAAGGCGGGGAAACCAAGGCAGACGTGCGCAGAATTGCAAAAGAATACTATCTGGAGGCGTAAGATGCAGGGAATAAAAGGATTTTCAAAGAATCTGGCTACTTCATACGGATCCGGAGTAAAACTTGAACAGGGAAAAACCTATAAAGAAGAGGAGTGCAAAGTATACCGGAATGGATGGCATTTCGTTGAATATGCTCCGGACTGCCTGGGCTATTTTCCTTTAGGTGCAGGAAACAGATATTTCCTGATCGAGGCAGCAGGTGACATCAACGAAGAGCAGGATTTCCGCTGCTGCTGCACAGAAATTACGCTGGTGAAGGAACTGGACTTAAAAGCATTTGCCGGGATGTCCATGAAATACATGATCCAGAATCCCAAAATGGATTGGGAAAGGGCGACTGCCCACCTGCAGATAAAACAGGAAATTGCGCGGGCGCAAAAAGACGAGATTGCAATTGCACGGGGAAGAAATCCGAAAGTTTATTTACAGACCGGAGCAGTAGGCGGGCTGATGGAAGAAGATGTAAACGGAGTGATCGTAGCTGCCAGAGTCTTCCTGGCGAATAAAGACGGAACATATTTTTTAAATTCCGGAGAGATACGGAGGGAAGACGATGAAATATAAGCTGATTGAAAGGGTACCGATACCAATACCCAGACATAAGAACAAAAAGGATATCGGAGAAAAGATCATTGCAAAAGCCCAGACTGAGAAAGGGTATCTGATCCTGGACCTGTTCCGGCATAAAAGATATATCGGTCGTTATGCATTGAACATAGAAACTGGCGAACATGCTGGCAGATACGACTCGGGAGACTGGAACACCCAAAAGCTGATCCGAATCATGGGATACGATCCTTTGTATGAAAGCTTTTATAATTCCAGAATATTTGAAAAATTCCAGTGGGATACACAGGAAGATATGGAAATCGTAAAAAATGCCATGCAGACTGTATTTTCGGACAAATATCTTCTGGCTAAGATTGAAAGTATGGAAGAGGATTACGGTAGAGAAAAGCGCCTCCACAGTCTCGATAATAAATTCCGGAAGATTAACCGGCTTATGGAAGGGATCGCAAACAATGATGAAGCGTTTAAAGAGTGGCTTTATAAAATCTGCAGCACAGAAAGATATCTCTTCTGGAACAAAAGAAATAACACTTATGGATGCAGCAACTGCGGCTCTCAGATACCAGAAAAGAACCTGGATAAACCTAAACAGGGAGAAATCAGAAAATGCCCGGAATGTGGACAGGCAGCAGTGGTAAAAAAGAGAACACAGCAGATATGGACTAAAACAAGGGTATGCAAGTTAGAACGGGTAACTCAGGAATATGGAGTTGCCAGACACTATAGGGCAGAAATTGAACACTGCATAAATGGCCACCGTGTTTTTCCGGAGGAAGGCGTACGTATTCTTTTATATAACAAAGGACATATAAGACCAAACTATATGATCTTCTACAACCAGGACGGGGAAACCTATGAATGGAGTAACGGTCTGAAAAGAAGTGACTGGTATACAAGCAACCCACGAAATAAACGGATGGATGTTTGTTTTCTTTATCCAGAGGGAATTTCCGAAGCATTAAAGGGCACCGGATATGAAAGCATGACAAATGCTTTTATAGAAATGTCCAGACGGAAACTCAAGCTGGATTACAATGCTGCTATGGCAGCAGGATACAGGATACGCGGATTCGGGACTATGATGGAATATTTGGTGAAAGGGCGTTTTTACAAATTATGCCAGGAAACAGCAAGCTCATGCTGGGCATACAATGGCTCTTATTTAGGGCCTTTATCCGTAGATGGGAACAGCATAGAAGAAGTCATGGGGCTGACGGACAGACAGAAGATCAACCGCCTCAGGGATGAGAATGGCGGATGTATCCAGTTGGAATGGCTCAAATATGCAGAAACCTATGGCTGCAAGATTCCGAAAAATACCATGGACTATCTGGAAAGAAACAGGATCACAACAAAAGAGATCGAAGAACTTCCAGGCGGGATCACAGCCAGAATGAGCATAGAACAGATCGTAAATTATATCCGGAAGCAGGCAGGGAAGTATTACAGGACACCACAAAAGGCATTGAACCAGTGGGCAGATTACTTATTCATGTGCAAGGCACAGAATAAGAACCTGAATGACGAATTGTTCTATAAGCCCAAAGACCTGAAACAGAGACATGACGAATTAGTAACCGATAAAAAGAAACTGGATACAGTAAGAAGAATGGGCGAAAATCCAGAATTACGGCAGCAGGAAGCCTGGATAATGGAAGAAAAGTTTCCTGGAACAACGGAAGTGATGAAAGAAATAAAGGAAAAATATGAATTTGCAGCAGAGGGTTACAGAATGATCATGCCGGAAAACCCGGTAGAGATCGTTCAGGAAGGATACGCCCTGCATCACTGTGCCGGAAGTTCCGAGAGATATTTTAACCGGATAGAAAACCGGGAGACTTTCATAGGTTTCCTGAGACGGGAGCAGGAACCGGGTATCCCGTTTTATACCATAGAATTTGAGCCAGGTGGCACGATCCGCCAGAACCGTTCCTATTATGATGAAGAACCGGGGATTGAGGAAATACGTGGCTTCCTGAAACTGTGGCAGAAAGAGATCAAAAAGAGACTCACAAAAGAGGATAAGAAACACGCTGCCCAAAGTGCCATTTTAAGGGAACAGAACATAAAGGAACTTCAGGAAAAACAGAATACATTCGTTCTGAAGAAACTGGAAGAAGATTTCATGGAGGCGATATAAGTGGAAAATGTAACGATAGACTATCAGGAATTTAAAAGAGACACAGACCTTGCAGTGGAAAAGATAAGGACCGGGGCAATGACCATGGTACAGGGTGCCGTAGAGCTGGGATATCAGCTTAAAGTCGCAAGAGACACGGGAGTCCTTCAGGAATCCGGTTACAGCTCTATGGGTGAATTTGCCCGTGCAGAGTATGGCCTCCGCCCAGACCAGACGACGAGATACATGCAGCTCAATGATAAATACTCAGAGGATGGATATTCCAGAAAATTGAAAGAAAAATACACTGGCATAGGCAAAACAATCCTGATGGAAATGCTGACACTCCCAGACATTATAAGCGATGAGATTACAGAGAACTTTTCCAAAGAAGATGTAAGGGCCTTAAGTGCGGAACTGAAAGAGGAAAATGAAGTCACGGATCTGGAAGTGATGATGGAGGAAACGGATCAGGTACAGGAGGAACTTCCTTCTATCTTGGAACAGACAGTATATCAGCTGGGGAAAGACCAGCCTCAAATATACATAGATTTGTTTGAAGCTCTTTACATAAATGAAAGCCAGGCAGCAGCAGAGATCCTGGCTCCGAATGAAGAAAAAATCTATTCCCTTCGCATTCCGGGAACCGGGCGCATGTTTTTATCTTTAAAACTAAGTGAACAACAGGTAAGACTGATCAATGTCCGTTCACAGGAAAAAGAGGATTTTACCTGGCAGCAGCTTGAGGCGGCATTTAGAAAACTCATGGATTTTACAAACGGACCAGAGGAATCCTGGAAAGAACAGTACGGAGAAGAATTTCCAAGAGAAGAACCACAAGAGATCAAATTAGATAAGAAACAGCCCAAAGTTCAAAAAGCAAAAAAACCGGAAAAGAAGAAGCCAGAAAAAACAAAACCAGTTGGAAAAGTGGAAAACTCTGTGGATAAAAGTCAAAAAACAGCAGTTGAACAAAAAGAAGAGCAAGACGGAGAAAACACTAGCACAATCACATCGTTAGAAGAACCAAAAATAGAGACGAAAAATGAAGGAAAAAGTCAAGAAACAGCACTTGATGAAACAGAACCTCAGATCCCTGGACAGGATAATATCATAAATCACCCGGAATATATGCCAAAACCTGCAGAGGAACCAGAAATTGCGCCGGCGCAACTCGAATCAGAGGAACCGGTAGCAGAACCTATGACCAGAAAAGAATACATTGATACTCTGACTGCCTATGGAACAGCAGAATACATAGCCAAGGCAATGAGAACTTTCTCAAACAAGACCTATAACACACTCCTGGACAAAGACTTCTGGAATGAGTGGTTAACCGGAAAAGTAGATCACAACGGAAGACCATGGGAAGAATAAGGGTGCTCTAAAATTCACATAGATAGTCCTGCTCCCAAAGCCTGTCAACGGGAGCAGGAGAAAGGAGAGCTATGAACCTCAGACAGAAAAAGAAGTTATTCAAGAAAACAACCGGTCAGAATCCTCCGGGATGGATGCATTACACCGGCCGCCGGTTCCACAATTTCCTCCACAAGCCCTGGGGCGGTCTTGCAAAGCTGAAGAAACAGGAAGCCACCCGGTCCGTAGAAGACTTTAACCGAAATATTCATAACCGAAACAAGCAGATCAGAACATCACGGAGGTACACCAGATGAACCAGGAAGGGTTGTTATTCCCAAAGAACCAACAGAAGAAAAAAAGAAAGAAACACCATAAAAGCATCATAGATCGAAACATAAAAGGTCAGTGTTTCATCTGTAGCAAATACGGAGATACAGAATGCCACCATATCTTTTTCGGATCCAACCGGAAATATTCCGAACAATATGGCTTGACCGTCTACCTTTGCCCGGAATGCCACAGAAACTCAGAAGTATCTGTACATAAAAACAGAGAGGTTAACCGTACGCTGAAACGGATCGGACAGAGAGCTTTTGAAAGCAAGTGTGGCAGCAGGGATAAGTTTATCAAGATCTTTGGCAAGAATTATCTGGAGGACGAAGTATGAGTTCAAGAGAAAGAGCAGGGACATGCAAACACAGCACAGGAAGGGTTGGAAACGCTGCAGTATTCACACTGCCAACCTGTCCATATATGCACATGATCAAAGACAAGATCGTAACAACAAGGATCCGCTGCAAAGACTGCAGGTTTTATGAAGAGAGGAAAGATGCGAGATGACAGGAAGAAACAAAGAAGGTTATCCAGATCCAACAGCCAGCAAAGCGATCCAGGCAGCAGACCGTATGCCACAGCATATATATAAAGACTACTGCATCTTAAGAGCAATGGCATGCCGTATGGGATTAAAGATAACCAGGGTAAAAGATTTAGAATCCGGAAAGGAATGGGATAGATGAGGAAACGTTTAAGACACTGGCTCTTCGAAGCCAGGGGCAAGAAATGCAGATTCTGCTGTTTATTCTGCCATTACTGGTACATATGCCAAAATGACGCATAAAAAGAAGGAGGCCGGGAGCATTAACACTCCCGGCTAAAAGTATGAAAAAGAAAAAAGTTTTATTTGCAATTACTCTTTGCTCTGTACAGGTAATAATATACCCAGAAAATGTGAGTAATATGTGATACAGATTTGAAGAATTTGTGAAAGGGGAGCGATACCGATGGAAACAACAGAGATTACAATTCAGGAAGAAAACGAACAGAAGAAAGAATACTTGAAATCCTACCGGCGGGCAATAAAGAGAGAGCAGGACATCCTGGATGAGATCCAGCGGCTGAGATTGGATAAGATGTTTCCATCGGTAGTCAATGATGGAATGCCACACGGCAGCAGTCATTCAGATCTGTCTGATTATGCAGCTATTCTGGATGAACAGATAGAGCTTCTGAAAGAGGAACGTCTGGAAAAAGTGAGATGTTACCAGAAGATTGAGAGACAGATCCGGCAGATGGACAATGAAGATGAGCAGGAAGTGCTGAGGCTACGGTACATACTTGGATTGAAATGGGAAGAAGTTGCTGTAAAAATGAATTACAGTTGGAAGTGGGTACATAAAATCCATGGAAGAGCGCTGATGAATTTTAAAATATAGAAGAGTACATAGAAGTACACACTCAATATGTGATATTATTACAATGAATTCAGTTGGAAAAGATTATACAGAGTTCTTCTCCCCGTGAATGTCTGCCAGATACTATGTTTCTGCCAGACATTTTATTTATGCAAAATATGAGATTTAAGTTATAAGTTCTATATAATATTATTTATGAATATAATTTTATAAAAATTAATTTGAAAAGATAACAAATATATTGTATTATTATAAATGGAGGATTACTTCGTGAATTGCGAAATAAAAAGATGGGAGGAACCAAAGATGATAGTAATGGATATACGTTTAGATAACTTTATGGCATTTAAGAATTTCCATATGAACATGTCTTATCCTAAAAAAATATTGAATTCATATATAGAGGAAGAACATTTAAAGGATCACCCTAATTTTAGGTATAAAAAAGTAAATATACTTATGGGAGCAAATGCTTCTGGAAAAACTTCCTTTGGAAGAATGCTAATGAATATCTTTAATTTTATGGATAAAAAAGAAATGGAAAGGATTACAAGAGCAATTTGTGATACAAGTAAAAAAGCAATGTTTTCAATGGATTTTATAACTATTGAGGGTGATTGCTTGTATAGAGTAATTACTCAAATTGATCCCGAAACAGATGGAAAATATAAAGATACAGATATTAATATCTGTGTAAATCATGTGAAAATAGGAGCCAAAGACAGTTATGAAACGTGTAGCAAACGTTTAAATATTCAAGACTGCATAATGAAAAAAAATTTCTCTGAAGAGTTAGGAAAGATAAAAGGCTTATCATGGTTATTTGAATATCCTGCAGATTTTGGAGGAATTAATAAATATTCTACATATAATAATAGTATATATTTGAAAGTTTTGGAAAATACTTTGAAGGCTTTAGATACATCCATTATAAAGGTAGAAAAAATACGTGATGTAGAAAATTCTTTTGTTATAAGAATGAGAAATCAGGATGTCATTATACAAGATGGAAAATTAACCAAGAGTAATATTTTGTCTAGTGGAACGAAAGCAGGAATTACTATTGCTGGTATGGTAACGGCTATTATTAATGGAGAGAATGGATTTTATTATTGTGATGAAAAATTTTCATATATACATACAGATATAGAAAAAGCTTTTTTGTCATTAATGATTCAATGTTTAAGAAAAAATGATCAATTGTTCTTTACGACACATAATACAGATATTCTTGATTTACCATTACCAAAGCATACATTTACTTTTTTGAAAAAGGATGTAAATGATGATACAGAATCAATAAAATGTGTGAATGCCTCTGAATTTTTGAAAAGAAGTACTGATTCGGTAAAAAATGCAGTTGAAAATGATTTGTTTTCGGCAGCACCAAGCGCAGAATTAATTTACCAATTAGAAGAATTGAAGTAAAATACAAAAAAGAGGATATGCTATGGGAAAATACTATCAGTACTACGTTGAGGGTCAAGACGAGGAGAAAATTATACAGGTATTAAAAACTGAACTACAGTTAATAGAGCCTGGAAAAGTGGAAAAATTTAATGTTGTTTCAGAAAAATTTACCAAACTTAGGATTATGCCATTGAAGATGGGGACGATAGTAGTTTTGGTGTTTGATACAGATGTCGGAAATATTGATATATTAAAGGAAAATATAAAATTTCTTAGTGAACAAAAAACAATAAAAAAGGTGCTGTGTATTACACAAGTAAAAAATTTAGAAGATGAATTAAAAAGAAGCTGCAATATAAAAGAAATAAAAGAATTAACAGGAAGTAAATCTAATAGCGATTTTAAACGTGATATGAGAAAAGAGAAACAATTGGGCAATAAAATGACGAAAAAGGGATTTGATATGGAAAAATTTTGGATAAAAACAGATAATCATATTTACAAAGAAATTCCCAATCAGGCTGCTGAAATTAAGTTACATAAGTAGATATATATTTGCGACAAAAAATGTAAAAAAATAGCTTTTGAACTGTTTTATATACTTGACTTAATTCAAAGATACGGAGCAGTTTTTTGGAGAGATAAGCCCAAGTAATGAAATAGTCAGCTGAGTGGGGAAAAGAATAAAGATGAAGCAGTTCCAGAAGGAGCTGCTTTTTCTATACTCAAAAACGGATGAAAGAAGGTGAGCCTGATGGCAAAAGGAAAATATGAATATTGGCTGACACCAGAAGGCTTACTGAAACTGGAAGGTTGGGCCAGAGATGGACTGACAGATGAACAAATCGCTCAGAATATGGCGATTGGCTACTCCACACTACAGACATGGAAAATGAAGTATCAAGACATTCGAGACACCCTAAAAAGAGGCAAAGAGGTTGTTGACCTTCAGGTAGAAAATGCTCTACTCAAACGTGCTCTCGGTTATGAATACGAAGAAGTGTCTGAAAAATACGAATCGGGAACACTGACTGAGAAGAAAGTGACTAAAAAACAAGTAGTTCCAGATACCACGGCACAGATCTTCTGGCTTAAGAACCGAAGACCGGACAAATGGAAAGACAAACAGGATGTTCAGGTATCCGGAGAATTGAAAGAAGAGCAGACAAAGCTGGATGATCTGATAAAACAGATCAGCGGAGGCGGATAATGAGTACGGAACGGCTGGTGCTTTCCGAAAAGTATAAGGCCTTTCTGAAATGCAACGCCCCGGTTGAATTCCTGGAGGGAACCACGGCAGCAGGAAAAACAACAGTTGGACTTTTTAAGTTTATGTGCAAGGTTGCGGAATCTCCCAAGAAATTACATATTCTGGCGGCTAAAGATATTGGAACAGCAGAAAAGAATATCATCAACAAGGATTTAGGAATCGTTGATGATTTCGGAATTTTGGTCCAGTACAACGGAAATGGCACCAAAGACGATAAAATCCCACACATCCTATTCAGAACCAGCAAAGGCAATAAAATTGTCTATGTCATGGGTTATGGCGATAAAAAGAAGTGGCAAAAAGCTCTTGGCGGTCAGTACGGATGCCTATACATTGACGAGATCAACACAGCAGACATCGACTTTGTACGTGAAGCCTCCATGCGTTGCGACTATCTCATGGCAACACTCAACCCAGATGATCCAAGCCTGGACGTATACAAAGAATATATCAACTGCAGCAGACCTCTCCCAGAATGGGAACAGGACACTCCACAGGAAATAAAAGATGAATTAAAAGAAGAACCAAAACCCGGCTGGGTACATTGGTTCTTTTCTTTTGATGATAACGCCGGACTTCCGGAAGAAAAGAAACAGCAGATCATCCGGAACATCCCAAAAGGAACAAAAATCTGGAAGAACAAGATCCAGGGCTTGCGGGGAAAGGCAACCGGTCTGGTATTCAGCAATTTCAACCGCAGACATCATGTAAAAACAAAAGCCTGGGCACAGCAGTTTATCCAAAAACCAGGAGCAAGGAAAAAAGAAGAATTTTTCCTGCAGTTTTCGGCAGCAGTGGATACATCGTACTCCCAAAAATCTCCGGATACTATAGCTTTTTCTTTCCTTGGCATCACAAATAGAGGAAAGTGTATTGTCCTGGATGAAAAGGTATATAGCAATGCAGATCTGAATGTTCCTCTGGCACCATCAGATACAGTAAAGAACCTGGTAGACTTTCTGGACAGAAACAAACAGGAATGGGGACTGGCACGGAATGTCTTTCTGGACAATGCAGATCAGGCAACCATGCAGGAATGGAACAAATACAAACGCAGGCAGGGATGTGTATATATCCTGAATGATGCGTGGAAAAAAATGCAGATCATAGACCGTATCAATACACAGCTGGGATGGATGGCGTTTGATGAGGCAGCAGATATAGCACCTTGTTTCTATGTGCTGGATTCTTGTCCGAATTACATTAAAGAACTTGAAACCTACAGCTGGAGGGAAGACAAAGACAATACACCGGAAGACGGACATGATCACATGGTAAACTCCGTACAGTACGGCTGGATCCCATATCAGGACAAGGTATATAAGAGGTGATGACATATGAATTGGCTTCAGAATTTTATTATCCGGTTATTCCGGAAAGAACCGGCAAGAGACAGACCGGTAACAATTATAGAACCGCATACTTTCCGGGAAAATGTACTCCGGAATAAATTTTGGTATCAGGGCGACAGCGCGATCTTGGAACAGTATTTTCAAAAGACCGCGAAATGGAAAACAGAAAAAGCCAGGTTCTGGGCTGCACAGGCACAGGGAAGCGTAAGAAAAATCCACAGCGGTATTGTTGGAACAGTGGTGGATCGGTATAAAGACATTATCCTGGCTGATCTGGATGCTGTGGACTTTGGAGAAGGGACAGAACTGCTCCAGGAATTATGGACAGACATTTATAAGAAAAGCCGATTGAACGATGTGATCGGGGAAGCAATTGCAGGAACCCTCATAACAGGAGACGGGGCATTTAAACTGACAGCAGATGAATGCAGTTCATATCCCATTGTGGAATTCTACGATGCTGAAGATGTGGATTACGTTTATATACATTCCACCCTTCAGGAGATCAAGTTCTATACCACATATAAGAAAAACAACAAGGACATGCGACTGGAAGAAACATACGGACATGGTTACGTCCGATATAAGCTCTATGATGATGCCGGAAAAGAAACTTCTCTGAAACAGCTTCCGCAAACTGCACATCTGGTTGACTTTGGAATAGAGGGAGATCTTATGCTGGCTGTTCCTGTAAAGATATTTTCATCCACATCCTATAAGAACAGAGGAAAGGCATTATTTGATGACAAGACGGATGTGCTGGATGGATTGGATGAAGTAATAAGCCAGTGGATGGATGCGATCCGCATGGGAAGGATCAAGCGCTATATCCCGGATAATCTGATCCCTCGTGATGAAACTTCCGGAGAACTGCTACCGGCCAATCCCTTTGATAATGATTTCATAGCTATTGCGGCAGATATGGGTGAAAATGCCAAAAGACAGGTAGAGATCTCACAGCCCCAGATATCCTACGAAGCATACGTAAACAGTTATGCAAATTTCCTGGACATGGTGCTTCAGGGAGTGATGTCTCCCTCAACCCTGGGCATAGATCTGAAGAAAACAGATAATGCAGAATCACAGAGAGAAAAGGAAAAGATCACCCTGCATGTCCGAAATAAGATCGTGGATGCACTGAATGAAACCCTGCCGGAATTATTCAGGGTAATCCTGCAGTGCTACGATCTGATGTGTGGACGCTCGCCGGGGGAGTATGAGGTAACTGTGAAATTTGGAGAATATGCTTCGCCTGATTTCGGAACAACAGTAGACACCGTAGGAAAAGCCAAACAATATGGAGTGATGAGCCTGGAGACTTCTGTAGATCAGCTCTATGGTGATACCTGGACGGAAGAGGAAAAGGAACTTGAAGTGGAACGCCTCAGGATGGAACAGGGCATCCAGAATCTGGAAGAACCGGCAGTCAATATGGAACTTGGCGACTTTGAAGTAGATACAGGAGGTGGACCAGATGAAGGTGAAGGTAAACAATCGAATATACCGGATGAACAGAAAGGAGTACCAGGGACTTCTTAAAATTGCAAAAGAGCAGGTTCCTTTGGGAGTATACGCTCTGGAAAAAGAAGACTATGCGGAACTTCGATGTGATCTCTGCAGCAGCATCACAAAACTGAAAGAATTAACCAGACAGTTCAAAGCCCAGGGATTCAAGGTGTTGTCCAATGGCAAAGATAAATGATGAATACGACATTGGAGCTGCCTTCGAAGCGATAGAGAATGAACTCATGGCATCTATGATCCGGAATATGGAATCTCACAAGCAGGAAGAGATCGATGAGGACAAGCAATGGTCCATGTGGCAGGCAGAAATGCTGAAATCCCTGGAAAAGTATAAGCATGAGAATAAAAAGAAATACGGGAAGCAGTTTAAAGACATCAATGCAAAAATTGCAGAGCTGATCCGGACTGCAAGATCCGAAGGGAACATGCAGCAGGAGATCGCCATCCTGAATGCCATAAAGAAAGGCTTCCCGGCAAAGAAGGTACGCAAAGGCGGTACCGCAGAGTTCTTCAAACTGAATGACCGGAAACTGGAAGCCCTGATCAAAGCCACGACAGATGACATGAAGAAAGCGGAGACAGCAGTTCTCCGTATGGCGAACGATCAGTACCGGAAGGTTATCTATAACGCCCAGGTATACGCCAACACAGGCGCAGGAACCTATGAGAAGGCTGTAGATATGGCAACCAAGGACTTCCTCAAAGCCGGTCTGAACTGTGTAGAATATGCCAATGGTGCCAGACACACCCTTGCAGACTACGCAGACATGGCGATCCGAACCGCCACGAAAAGAGCTTACCTGCAGGGAGAAGGAGAGAAACGAAAGGAATGGAAGATCTACACAGTGATCATGAACAAACGTGGAAATCCCTGTCCCTTATGCCTTCCCTTCGTAGGAAAAGTCCTTATAGATGATGTCTGGAGTGGAGGCCCGAAAAACGGAATATCCCCGGTAACAGGAGTGAAATACCCGCTGATGAGCACTGCAATAGCAGCGGGGTTATACCATCCACGATGCCGGGACAGCCACACGACATACTTTGAAGGAATCAGCACTCCGCCGGATGGGAAATACACCAGGGAAGAGCTTAACGATCTTGCAGAGAAGAACCTCAGACAGGAACGGCAGCAGTATGCGGCAAGGCAGGAGAAGAAATACAACAGACTGTCAGAGTTCTCTCTGGATCCGGAGAATCAGAAGAAATATGCTGCCAGACGGGATGAGTGGAAACATGTTCGAATGAGAACTGGCAATATGGATAGTCAGGAATATGCAGAATCCAAAAGACCGCTTGCAGATTTCCGTACAGTTCCACAGGAGCAGGTGGTTAATTTGTTGCGTGATGAATCACAGACATGGATCAAGGATCTGACAGAAAAAGAAAAACATGCGATTAAAAAATATACTTTCAATTCTGGAGATCAGAAACCTAACAGATTTTTCGAACGTTTGAATGCAATGTTGAGGGGAGATTTACCAGAAAATGGTAAACTACAGGAATATGCCGAAACAATTTCTAAAGCTTTGAAAAAGAATACAATCAAACATGATATAATTGCTTATCGTGGAATGACAATAGATCCATCTGATGGAATTCCGGTCAATGGGTTATATAGACCAAAACAGTTTTTTAGTACTTCAATTGTGAAAAACAGGGCGCTGAACGGGACATATAAGATTGTAATTTATGTAAAAAAGGGATCTTCTGGTGCATACATAGAAAATCTGAGTTACTTCCAAAGTCAAAGAGAGCTTTTGCTTGACAAGGATAATATTTACAGAGTATTATCAAGAAAAGGAAAGGTAATAGAACTAGAGGTGATCTAAAATGGATAAAGAAAAGAATAATACTGAATATGAAAAAGCATTGGAAGAACGGGAAAAAGTATGGAAAAATGAATCCATGAAGGCCTTTCCATTAACAGAAGAAGAAATTGAGTGTTTGAAAAAAGAAGGACGGATTTAAATGGATGATTTCAGAACCATTTACAAGATACTCCGGATATTACAGAAATCAATGGATCTGGAAGAATTTAAGAAAAACAGTATATCTGCTGAAACATTAGGCTTGTCTATACCGAAATGGAACAGGATTATGGCAATGCTGCTAAATGAAGGATATATATCAGGCGGTGAAACCTGGAATGCTATGGACTGCGGATATCCCAAAGTAGCGTTGACCAGACCGGAACTTACTTTAAAGGGTTTGGAATATCTGGAAGAAAATAGTTTAATGAGAAAGGCAGCAGACCTTGCAAAAGGAAAAGTAGAAATAGCATCAAATATGATATAAGTACCACCAGTCAGAAATGGCCGGTGGTATTTTTATACCCATTTTTAAGAAAGAGAGGATAAGAAATGAAAAAAGTTATTGCAGTCATAGCACTGGCATGTTTTATCTGTGCTGCATTTGCCGGATGCACAGAAGCAGATCAGGTATCACAGAACATTTCACAGGAAGCGGATAATTTCAACGTTACCAGAAAGCTCACTGTTTTAAACGCCAGAACAGATACCATTCTGTTAAACCTGACAGGAACATTTGCCCTGAAGAATAATTCTGATAACGAGCTGGAAGTAATTATCGAAACTGCAGAAGGGAAATACCAGAAAGATTACGTATATCTGAATGATTATACTATGTATGTAGTCGAAGACATTTCCGGATCAGATGTAGATAAATACCATTATGAGATTAACTTCCTTCCAGAGTTCGGACTGAAAGTGACACATAATGAGTAATTGCGCCGGCGCAACTGGGAGGAGGTGAGAACATGAAAATAAAAGTTATCCATGATTTCTACGACAAAGAAAATGATCTGGAACTCAGAAAAACAGGTGCCACACTGGAAGTATCAAAAGCCAGGGCACAGTATCTGGCAGACATGAAAGTAGCAAAAATCATTGAAGAAAAAGGAGAAAAGAAATGACACAGGAACAGTTTGAAAATCTTGGAATTGAGAAGAACCTTGCCAAAAAGGCGGCAGAAGCCTCCCAGAAAGAACTGGAAGGTTATGTATCAAAAGAAACCTATGATACAACAGAACAGAGCCGTAAGCAGTTGGAAACCTCGGTCAATGATTACAAGACCCAGTTAGAAACCCTGAAAACATCTGCAGGAGATAACGAAGCTTTAAAACAGCAGATCGCAGACCTCCAGCAGCAGAACGCGCAGAAAGATGCAGATCATCAGAAGGAACTGAAAGACCTGAAACTGACCAATGCGATCAAGATGGCAATATCCGCCTCAGCACAGGACAGTGATCTGGTAGCCGGTCTGGTAGACCGCAAAAAGCTGATTCTGGGAGAAGATGGAAAAGTAACAGGTCTGGAAGAACAGGTAAAATCCTTAAAGGAAAGCAAACCATTCCTGTTTAAACAGGAACAGAAAGCTGCAAAGAAAGGCTTCTTCCCACTGGGAGCAAAAGAAACAGGAAACGACGGCAATGAGAGCCATGTAACAATGAAAGAAGCAATTGCCGCAAGATTGAACTTAGGTTCAGAAGGGAAAGGTGAATAATAATGGCGATCACACTTGAAGAAGCAAAGAAAAACGTACAGGATGATTTACAGATAGGAATAATTGACGAATTCCAGAAATCTAATTTTATTCTGGAGCATATCCCATTCGACGATGCAGTATCTCCGACAGGCGGCGGGGCAACCCCAAGCTACAGCTATACAAGACTGAAAACCCAGCCGACAGCTCAGTTCCGTGAGATCAACACAGAGTACACACCGTCAGAAGTAACAAAAGAACGCCATACAGTAGAAATCAAGGTATTTGGCGGTTCCTATCAGATCGACCGTGTAATTGCGAACATGGGTGGTATTGTAAGCGAGGTAGAGCTGCAGCAGGCACAGAAGATCAAAGCCGCACAGGCGCTTTTTAATGACACATTTATCAATGGTGACACAGGAAAGGATGCAAAAGCTTTTGACGGACTGGATAAAGCCCTGACTGGCAGCAGCACAGAATACAATGCAGGAGAAACGATCGACCTGTCTACCTCAGAGCTGGTAACGAAGAATTACCAGTATTTCCTGGATATGCTGGATGAATTTTTAGGCAGTCTGGATGGAACCCCCACATTTATTGCTGGAAACAATAAACTGATCTCTAAACTGAGAGCCTGCGCAAGACGTGCAAGCATGTACCAGATCACAAAAGATAACTGGGGAAATCAGGTGGAGAGTTATGGAGGAATTCCTTTTGTAGATCTAAAAACCAAACCGGGAACTAATGATGAAGTAGTACCGACAGATGGAACAAAAGGCACCACATCTCTTTATGTGGCACGTCTTGCCATGGATGGACTTCATGCGGTTTCATTTGCAGGAGTAGCACCGGTACAGACCTGGCTTCCGGATTTTAGTACTGCAGGGGCAGTAAAGACCGGTGAAGTAGAAATGAATGCAGCGATCGCGTTGAAAGCTTCAAAAGCAGCAGGCGTATTCAGAGGCATCAAAGTAAAATAGGCAGGAGGAACAGGCAAATGAAGATTTACAGCCCAAATAGAGAATATACTGGCATTTCTGCATCTGTTCCTTTCTGCAGTGGAGTAGGCGAAACAGAAGATCCTTATCTGATCGAATGGTTCAAAAGCCATGGGTATGAGATTGAAAAAACACCAGAAGTGAAAGACGTTTCCGAAGATACATCTGAGGATATGAAAGAATCTTTACCAGAAACATCAAGATCAACAAAAAGAAAACAGACCAAAAGCGAGGTAAATAAATGAGCTATAAATCATATGTTTCCGAAAGCTATTATCTGGATCGTTATGAAGGCACAGTAATACCAGAAGATGATGTGGAAAAGGCGTTAAAACAGGCGAGCAGACATATTGATTCCCTGACCTACAACAGGATTGTAGGCCGGGGATTTTCTAATCTTACAGAATTTCAACAGGAGATTATTGAAGAAGTTGTATGCAGACAGGCAGAATTTGAATATGAAAATGCAGATGAGATCAGCAGTGTTCTGTCTTCCTACAGCATTAATGGCGTATCTGCTCAGTTTGGCAGCTCCTGGAACGTATTTACAGACAAAGGGATCGCAATGAGAAGAGATGATTACACATTCCTTTGTCAGACCGGTCTGTGCTGCTTATTAGCGAGGTGACCGTATGAAATATCCATGTCTGGTGCCGAAACGGTTATGTAAGACAGATATAAGCCTGACATTTGACCGTGAAGGATTAAATGAATACGGGGAACCGCTGGAAACAATAGAATATTCCGGAAAATGCAACTATCAGGATAAGGCGAAAACTGTTCTGACTGCAGAAAAGAAACTGATTCAGATTACCGGTACCGCCCTGTTTCCAGGAGATATCTGCCCGGAACTTCCTGTCATATCCGGTGGAGAGGCTGTGATATTTGGAGTGAAGAGAAGAATCGAGCAGGGAACCAAAGCCCGAAATCCAGATGGATCAGTAAACTATACGGAGGTGCTTTTAGTATGATGAAAGTAAATTCGACTATCAACCTGAATCTTCAAAAGATTCGGGAGTCAACAGAGGCACAGGTAACAGCTCTGGAGCAGACCGCAGAGGCATTACATACAGAAGTTGTGCAGGCACAGGTATTTCCAAGAGATACTGGAAATCTGCAGAATGAAAGCACCTTCGTGGATGCTTCAGAAAGCAAGCAGGGAAAAGTCTCTATCGTTTCCACAACACCTTACGCCCGCCGTCTCTATTTTCATCCGGAATATCACTTCCACACAGATGAAAACCCGAACGCCAAGGGCAAGTGGTACGAGGACTGGCTTCCGGGAGGAAAGGAAGCAGACTATTGTGCAAATGCATTTAAACGGATCTACAGGAGGCTGACAGGAATATGACATTAGCAGACGTAAGAGATTATATTGCATCCCTCAACCTGGCTGATCATGTATACATGGGCAAACTTCCGGACAAGGAAGAGAAATCCATCGGTGTATACAACAGTAAACACCAGTACCCCTACCATACAGCCATCGGCGGACCGGATCAGGAAGGCTATGGACAGAAATATGTGACCTTTCTGGTACACTGGAATAAATCCCCAAGAGATACTGAAAAAGCCACTACAGACATGTTTGAAGTCCTCAGACGGGTACGGGATGCAGAAATAAGCAAGGAAACAATCAAATTCATCCAGCCGCTATATGAACCCCAGGATGTCGGAACTGATGATTCCGGTATCTATGAGATGGTCATAGAAGCGGTTGTTATTTATAAGAAAGGAAAAACAGGATGCGAAAATTAAAAATGAACCTGCAGAAGTTTGCAGGGAAGACAGATGTATTTCCGGTATCAGATAATGTGTTCAAAGTTGGAAAAGACAAATCTACAGCCACAACGGTTGCGGATATGGAAACTTTTTCTCCGGCATTTTCGAATGGTGTAGAGACCTGGACACCTATGGATGCAGAGGGATGGCAGCGAGTTTTGATGACCGCAAAGGCAGTGACAATTACTCTCAGTGGAAAAAGAAACATTGGAGACACAGGGAATGATTATATTGCTGGTAAATTTTTAAAAAACGGTCATGATGCAGAAGGCTATTTCGAATGGGGACTTCCGGACGGAACTACAATTTCTTGGGACAAGGCAGCCTTTGATGTCAAGAACTGCGGTGGCGGTGATGCGACCAATGTAGGTGCCCTGGAAGTAGACATTATCAGCAATGGGAAACCAACCGTAACCCCGGCGGTGTAGAGAAGGAGAGAACAATGGCAAAAGTAGTAAATATCACAGACAAACTGGAACTGGAAGGAAATCCTCATCTGGTCATTAAAGATGAAGAGTTGGAAGTAAATGCAGATGCCGCAACCATGTTAAAGATCATGGGAAAATATGCAGAATTTGATTCTGATGCTGCAACCCCGAAAGACATTTTAGACCTTTATAATCTGATGTTCCCAGTGGAAAGTCAGAAAAAGATTGAAAAGCTGAAATTAAGCTTCACAGACCTGACAACAGTAGTCATGGAAGCACAGAAACTGATCACAGGCGAGGAAGACACCGAGGGGGAACTTCCGACCCATACTACGACCTGATTGAAGATTATGATTTGATCGTATCTTCATTCCAGTCACAGTATGGGCTGAGATTATCCAGGGAAATACACGACATGCCATGGACAGAATTCAGACAGCTGTTAATCGGCCTTAGCTCTGACACTGCCCTTGGCAGGATCATATCCATCCGTTCTGAAGACGATAAAGAGATCCTGAAATCCTTTACAAAGGAACAGCACCGGATCCGGAACGACTGGCAGAGGAAACGGGCAAAGATCCTGGCAGAGACCATGACGAAAGAAGAGATGGCAGATGCCATGGATAAATTCAAAGACGCATTTTTACATATGGCAGGATTGGGGTGATTAGAAATTGAAAGGTTAAAAGTCAGATGTCCCTACTGTGGACACGAACAGAAAGTACAGTATGCTCCGGATGCAAAATGCCGGGGCGTATTTTTTAAGTGCCAGGCAAGGCACTGCAAGAAAGAATTTGAAATAAAGATCAACCAGGACAAGTAGTGCCCCTGTGCCGATGTCCTCACGACAGAGGCAGGTGGTATTATGGCAACGAGTGTAGCTGGTATTTCTTTTGATCTATCTTTTGATGGAAGTAAGATGCTTGCCAGTATTAATGCATCTTGCAAAAAAGTAAAAGACCAGTTCGATAAAAGTTTTTCCCAGGCGGCGAAAAAATCAACCAAAGCGATTGAGACTGGAAATCAGGAAATTGATAAGATCCTGAACGACACAGCGCGCACGGCAAAATCTAAGGCAGCAGCAATTGCTTCGATTTACAAAAAAGAAGGTGCGTCATCAAGTGAAGCCTTTCGAAAAGCCTGGAGCCTTATTGAAAGAGACAGCAGAAATGGATCCCATCAGGTAAAAAAACACCTAAAAGAAATTGGTGATCAGTCAAAGAAAACATCCTCTGAAATGGGGGATGATTTTTCAAATGGTTTTGCCTCTTTGAAAAATAGTTTTTCAGGAGGACTGAGTTTAATAAAAAAGGCTGGTGTAATGCTGGCAGCAGCCTTTGGCACAAAAAAGCTGATTGATTTCAGCAAGCAGTGCCTGGAGCTTGGTTCCGATCTGGCAGAGGTTCAGAACGTAGTAGATGTTACGTTCCCGAACATGACCGCACAGGTCGATAAATTTGCAAAATCTGCAGCACAGAGCTTCGGTCTCTCTGAGACTATGGCCAAGCAGTATACAGGTACCTTTGGCGCCATGGCAAAAGCCTTCGGGTTTACCGAAAAGCAGGCGTATGACATGGGCTCCACCCTCACAGGGCTGGCCGGGGATGTGGCTTCCTTCTACAATTTAGACCAGAACGAAGCTTATACAAAGATCAAGTCTGTATTCACAGGTGAGACAGAATCCCTGAAAGATCTGGGCGTTGTGATGACTCAGACAGCCCTTGACAGCTACGCACTGGCAAACGGCTTCGGCAAGACGACATCCAAGATGTCAGAAGCCGAGAAAGTAGCTCTTAGATATTCTTTTGTTCAGAACCAGTTATCTGCAGCAACTGGTGACTTTGCACGCACCTCCGATTCCTGGGCAAACCAGGTAAGGATCATGAAACTGCAGATGCAGTCCTTCATGGCAACGATCGGCCAGGGACTGATCAATCTGTTCACACCAGCGATCAAGATGATCAATACGGTCATTGGGAAACTGGCAACACTGGCAAATGCATTCAAGAGCTTTACAGAACTGATCACCGGGAACAAATCCAGCAGCTCTGCCGCATCCCCAATAACAGATTTATCGAATACTGCAGGCAGTGCCACAGATGATCTTCAGAACGCTTCCGGAGCTGCAGACAATCTCAGCAAGTCCACCAATGGAGTTGGGACAGCTGCAAAGAAAGCAGCAAAGGAAATGAAAGCCCTTATGGGTTTCGATAAGATCAATAAGCTGGATGATAACAGCTCTGACAGCAGTACAGATTCCGGATCAGGAACCGGCAATGATGGAACGGCAGTTGGCTCTGCGGTAGACTTCGGCAGTCTGGCAAAAGGCACTACAGTCCTTGACCAGGTAGACAGTAAGGCATCCAAAACTTTTAAGAATCTTTTAAAGTACATAACCCCGACTACCAAAGCCCTGAAAAAGCTGTGGGATGAAGGACTTTCCAGACTTGGAAAGTTTACATGGGGATCCCTGAAAGATTTTTATAACCGATTCCTGGTACCGGTTGGAAAATGGACATTCGGAAAAGGAATTCCGAAATTTATCAATGCATTAAATGAAGGCCTTTTAAAAACGGACTTCAATAAAATACAGTCATCCCTGAAAAGACTGTGGGATGCATTGACGCCTTTTTCTATTAACATAATAGGCAAAGGCCTTTTATGGTTCTGGGAAAATGTTCTGGTTCCATTAGAAACCTGGACTGCAAACGAAGTAGTGCCAAGGTTCTTGGATACCCTGCGCATTGCAATTCAGGGCATTAATAGCATACTTACAGCATTGCAGCCACTTTTCCAGTGGTTCTGGGATAATGTGTTGCAGCCAATAGCCAGCTGGACCGGTGGCGTTTTCCTGACAATCTGGGACGGCGTTAATGATGTATTGAAAAAATTTGCCGACTGGTGCACGCAGAACCCAGAAGTGATTCAGACGATCGCAACGATAATCGCTTCTTTCTTTGCAGCATGGAAGATTACGGAATTTGTTTCAGCAGCTGGCGGATTCATCACTACAGTAGTAAATATCGTTGGTTCCATCCATAGTGTTGCCGGAGCACTCAGCCTGGTGGAAACTGGAATTGGAACACTGGTCTCAGCGTTAGGCGGTCCGTTTACAATTGCTATTGCAGCAGCCATTGCGGTTGGTGTACTACTCTGGAAAAACTGGGATACGGTATGCGCAAAATGTGCAGCCATGAAAGACTGGGTGGTAAAAAAGACTGTAGCCCTCAAAGACGGAGCAGTAAGAGCTTTTACCACATTAAAAACTAATATTGGCAATGCCATGAACGCCATTTCAAACAGTATCAGTGAGAAATGGAATAAGGCAAAAACTACCTTCGGAAATATGCTCCAGTACATTTCCGGAAGCTTTACCCAGTCCTGGCAGAAAGCATGGACTGGCATAAAGGATATTTTTCAGAGTGTCTTTTCCGGTCTGGCAGATCTGGCACGGACACCTATTAATGCAATAATCACAGCTTTTAACGGCGTCCTTGGCGTTATTAATGGCGTGATTGAAAAAGTGAATGGTATTAAATTCCAGGTGAATGTTCCGAACTGGGTGCCGGGGATTGGCGGCAGAGGATGGGGGTTCAATGGATTTAATATTCCTTCTGTAGGAACGATCCCTATGCTGGCACAGGGCGGCTATGTGAAACCGAACACACCACAGCTGGCCATGATTGGTGACAATAAGCACCAGGGCGAAGTTGTTGCTCCGGAAGGAAAACTTCTGGAAATGGCAAAGGCAGCCGCAGAAATGTCCGGCGGTGACACAGATAAATTGTTAAGGGAACTGATCAAACTGATCAAAGATCTCCCGATTGTAGTTCTGGATCCGGAAGCACTCCGGAAATATTTCATTAAGAAAACAAACCAGAATACAAAAGCAAAGGGCAAGTCGGAACTGATTTACTAGGAGGCGTGTATGGCGAAAAAAATCTTATGGTCAGGAAACACCACGCTTCCTGCACCGACAGAAATAACTGTAAATGATGAGATCATCTGGTCATCCAACACTGGAAGATGCGCTTCCGGTGACATGATCGGTGATGTAGTAGCACAGAAAAAAGATGTGTCAATCAAATGGGGAGTACTTACAGAAGCAGAACTGGCAGTTATTAAAAAAGTGATGATCGCCGGATTCTTTCCATTCTCGTTTAGGGACGATGGGATAGACATGACTATCACATCATACCGAGGAACCCTTTCAAAAGAACAGATCGGATGGCTGGGTGATGGGATTTTTTATTACAGGAGTGCTTCTGTAGAAGTGATCCAGAAATAGGAGGAATTCATGAAACTGAAGAACAAAGACATATTAAAATTTGTTAACGGCTGTACAGCTCTCCGGGAGAAAAAACTCCCTGTGAGGCTTGGATATGCCATCAAGAAAAATCTTGGCTCAGTAAGTGACGCTGCAAATGCATACAATACCGAGCGCTGCGCGCTGATCAGCCGTTACGCAGAGAAAGACAACAACGGGCATTCTCTGATCGAGGAAGGAAGATACCGGATCAAAGATAAAGAAAATTTCGAGAAGGACTTAAACGAGCTTCTGGAGATCGAAACAGAAGTGAACATTCACCAGGTAACGCTGGAAGAGATCGAAAAGTGTGAGGATCCCCGTTATGATGCCCTGACCGTAGCTGACCTGGAAGCCCTTGAGGCCATGACAGAGTAGGGGAGGTGATCCTGTGTATCAGTCGAGCACAGAGTTTGGATCCCTGGTATTGCAGGATTCCAGGACATTTAAAAGCCTGATCACGTATGGGGATGTCAGTATCACCAATGCAAAAAGCATCAAGATTACCGGTGGATCGGAAGGGGCAGATGATTTTTCCCTGGGTTCCACCATGAGCCAGTATATCACCGTGACAGTCCCTGATCCGGGTGTACCCATTGAGGGACATGAACTGCTCCTACAGATTGGGATGGATGTAAACGGGTTGACCGAATACATCCCCATGGGGTATTTCACAGCAGGCAAGCCGAAACGGAACGAGGAACAGATCGAATTCACTGCTTACGACAGGATGATGCAGACAGAAAAAACCTTTTCCATGACCGGTACCAGCACGGATACAGTGGCTGTGTTAAAGAGAATTGCAGAGATCACAGGCGTGCCGGTAGTCACAACAGGACTGACTGCGGTGACAATGAAGGTACCGAAAGGCTATAACTGCAGGGAAGCCCTTTCCTACGTGGCACAGCTCCACGGCTGTTTCGCCATCTGCAACCGGAATGGGCAGATTGAACTGCGTACCTATGTGGACAGTGATTATACCGTAGGGACCGGCAGATACTGGGATACCTTCGAACATAACGATTATGCATTTACGGTAGAAAAGCTGACCTGCTACACCGGCCAGGATAAGGATGGAAAAGATATCTCCATCTCTTCCGGAACCGGAGCAAGGACGGTAACATTTTCCAATCCGTTCATGACCCAGAGCATTCTGGACAAAGTGTATAAGGCATTAAAAATCTTTTCTTATATGCCAGGCACGCTCCGGATGCTGGGAGATCCCCGGTTAGATCCATGGGACATCCTAACAGTCAAAGACCTGAAAGGAAATTCCTACAAGGTACCGGTCATGAAGCTGGAACGGGAATACGACGGTGGCTTCACCGATTCCATAGAAGCGGTTGGATTATCCGAAGAGGAAACGAACTCAAATTACAGTGGTCCGACTACAAAAGAAATGGAGCGTTTTTATGCACAGCTGGTCATGATCGACCAGGCAATGATCAATAAGCTGGATGTGGATACTGCCAATATCACCTATGCAACCATCAAAAACCTGGACGTAGTAAGGGAATATGTCCAGCGCATTGACGGGGAATTCGGAAGCTTTAAGGATCTGACAGCGGTGAATTTCACTGCGGCAAATGCAAAGATTGAGAACCTGGATGCCAGTTATGCAAACATCAAGGTGCTTTTATCCGGATCTGCAGGCGTGGGAGATCTGCAGAACATCCATCTGACCTCCCAGAATGCCGTGATCGATTCAGCACTGATCCGAACTGCGGTGATGCAGACAGTGACCATCAATGACCTGCTTGCAGGCACAATCTCAACAGATAAGTTCCTGATCGCTTCTGATGATGGGGGTATCAGGATCCAGGGAGCAACCCAGCAGTGGTCTGACGCAGACGGTACAGTCCGGATGCAGGCCGGCAGGGATGCAAAAGGGGATTTTACCTTTTCCCTGTTCGATGAGACAGGAAAGGGAATCCTGATCGATGCCACCGGAATCAAGCCGGACGCGATAGCTGATGGTCTGATCGTAAACAAGATGGTTGCAGACAATGCAGGCATTGCCGGTTCCAAACTGGATATCCCTTCTGTGATAAGCGAGATCAACGGAAGCTCCCAGAGTATCAAGAGCAGCCGGATCTGGTTTGATGACCAGAATCAGACATTAAATCAATTGTACGCCCGTATGGATTCCAATCTGACAACTGTGTCCAATAAAGCGTCCAGTGCATCCGAAACTGCGAATGCTGCCAGTAATACTGCAAACGCCGCTTCAGATGCCGCGAAGAAAGCCCTTGAAACATTATCCGGGATCTCCACCCTGGATGCGATCGGGGCAATCCTGGACAATGATGCACATGTGGTACATACCAATACGGATGGTTCTGGAGGGGATTACAGCACGTGCCATACGACCTTTTCCATGTTCCTGGGGGATACGGATGTGTCTGACCATGTGGATCAGATTCTGGCGTCTCCATCTGCAGGAATAACCGGAACCTGGAATGCAAAAACACGTACTTACCAGGTATCGGGGATGGCATCTGACAATGGATACGTAGATATCTCCGGTCTGTATGGACTGGAAGGGAAGGTTCTTGCAGTCGGCGGAAAAGGACTTGTGATTGGTGGGAAGACACTGGTTGTAAAGTCTATGGGATCCTGGATCACAAAAAGATTCTCTGTCAGCAAGGCAAAAGACGGAAAAATTGGTCTCAGCTATAACCTCCGTGCCAGCAGCCAGGTGATCCGGAAGCAGAAGGATGAAAAGACGCTGGTTCCTGCCAGCATCACATTTTCTGCATTCAAAAATGATAACGGTCTGATCAGCAGTTATTCCGGAAAGTTCCAGATCGAGGAATCTACAGACAACGGTGAAACTTATGTCCTGAAATATGGCTCTGCTTCTGCAGAAGTCATGAAGATCTATGCACCGTCCTCTGCGAAGGTGAACCTGATCCGATGCACCCTGTACGATGCATCTGGGGTTCAGAATCTGGATACGCTGACAGTGATGATCCTGGCAGATGCCGAAGGACTTGTAGGCGACATCAAAGCAGCCCAGAATGCGGCTGACCAGGCAAAAGAATCCATCCAGACCACGAATCAAAAAGTAGCAAACATACAAACCGGTATGGACGGCCTGAGAGCTACACTGGCAGAAACGGCCTCAGATCTTCATGGCCTTACAGATGGAACATTACTGTACAATGCGAAATACCACGACAATGAAAACGGAACCACGACCATAACAGCTCTGGTATACCGTTCTGGCAAAGAAGTAACAAAAGAATACCCTGAATCCTGGTTCTCCTGGAGAAGAAAAACAGAATCCGGGGAGGACTTCCTTGGATATGGGTATTCCATCACAGTAAAAAATGACGATTATACGTTTGGCGGTGTGGTGATCGGAAGATTTTCCACATACACAGCAAAAGCCCTGGCTTTATCCTCGAAACTGCTGATAGTTGGAGGAAAAGCTTTAAATATCAACACCGCATAGGAAAGGAGACAACCATGTTAAAAGGAACCAAATCAATCTCTATGAATTTCAACAGTATCATTGACGGGAAAACCGCTGTATATATGTCAGCCAGCATCCCGGAAAACGGACGCAGCACCCACAGCGTCACCATCCAGGATCAGGACCTGTACGATGCAAACAAAGACCAGTGCCGCAGTGATATCGAAGAATTTGAAAAACTTTTGTATGCAGCGGAAGACGAACAGACAAAATATGCATCATCTGCAGATGATCAGAAAACCGAAACCCAGGAATAAAGGAGGAATAAAGACATGGCATTACCACAGGACGGCGTAAATGCAAACGCACTCGCAAAAGTCACTACCATTCCAACCGGAAAAGAATTAATATTCATCGATCCAACTACAAACGAAGGCGGTGTGATCACCCTGGAAGACCTCACCAAACAGATCTTACAAAATCTGACCTCCCAGACCTTCGCCCTGGACCAGGGAACAAAGACCTTACCGGCAGCACTTAATGAATTAAATAGTAATAAAATATACAGAGAAACTATCTCCGGAACGAATACTTTAGAAGATTATTATGTTTCAAATGGAAAGTTACCAGGTGCTTACAAAGTAACCGGTGTTATCATTCCTAATATATCCAAAAGTGTTTCTTGGTACGGTATACTTTTACTGCTTCCAGTATATGATGTTCAGATAGTTATAGTTGGAGGCGGCAGAATATTTGTACGGGATAAAACTGGAAGTCCTACTACATGGCAAGTATGGAAACAATATACTTGTACCGATATCGTCAAATCCTAATTTTCCTCTTCCCATTTAATTGGTTTGTGAACAAAGCACTTCCTATGGCAAAATAAAGCTGTAGGAGGTGCATTATTTTGACAAATATAGAACAGATCCAGAATAAAATACTGGAAAGAATGCAGGAAATTCTCTCGAATGAACAATTACAGAAACTTGAGAATGTAATGGCAATAGAATTTCACGGAGTGGAGGTTCGAGAGGAATGCACACAGCTAGTTACATCAGAATCACACTGGGAAAAGGTTCTCCGGACATTCATAGCAAGTAAGCGAATAGAGAACTGCAGTCTGGGAACGTTGGAGAGATATAAAGAATGTGTAACCAAACTGGTCACATCCCTAAATAAGAGACTACAGGATATCACAACAAATGATATCCGCTATTATCTGGCAATGTACCAGGAACAGCGCAAGATCTCCATGAGCTACATGGACACGATCCGCCGGTACCTGAGCAGTTTTTTCGCCTGGATATCGGATGAAGGTTACATATCTCGAAATCCAATGCGAAGACTTAAGAAAATCAAGGTACCGCGGATGATTAAGAAACCATTTTCTCAGGCAGAAATGGAGCATCTGCGCTGTAATGCCGGATGCCAGAGAGACATAGCAATTATGGCGTTCCTATACAGCACAGCAGCCAGAATAGGTGAAGTGGTAAGATTAAACCGTAAAGACATTGATTGGGGAAATAAAGAGGTAATAATCTATGGAGAAAAAGGAAAGAAGGAACGAAGGGTATATCTGACAGATGACTGTGCGTACCATCTGCAGAAATATCTTTCGACCAGAGAAGATAATAACCCAGCCCTGTTTGTGAGTAACAAGCATCCACACACCAGGCTGGGAAAGCAGGCGATTCAATCCATGCTCCGGACTTTAGGCAACAAAACAGAGATTCATGCTCATCCGCACAAGTTCCGGCGAACATTACTTACGGATGCTGGTAACAGAGGAATCCCGCTACAGGAAATTCAGATGTATGCAGGACATCAAAAACCAGATACAACGATGATGTACGTAACAGTCAGTGAGGAAAACGTAAAAGCATCCTTCAGACGATATATCTCATAATCAGGAATGATTTTATACGTAATTTTCGAGACTGCCAGAAATGGTGGTCTATTTTGCGTTCAGAAAAATATGAGAGAAATAACAGGAACCGGAGAATTTTTTGAAAGAGGTTCTTTTAGACTAAATGGGAAGACTAAGAATCAGCATTGTACTTTTTCCAGTTTTCCCATGTTTTATACCAACATGTTCGCACTTTTATATAGCTACTGCCTCTTGGTATTAAAAATTGTGCAAGCAATCCCCAGTCATTATTAAAAATTTTAAAGCATAGTAAAACGGCCTCGTCCTCTCCGTCAACGGGATACTTACCAACAACACGGTACGCACCTGGTTCCGCACTATCGGCATTGGTTCTCAATTCAGTTTTCGGCAAAAATGCATTACTATTTTATCGAGAGGAGGTGAGAGAACAAATGATCTTCGAAAAAGAAATCAACATATATGCCCCGGATGCAATCCTGAAACGCTTCCAGGCAGCAGAAACCAGTGTGGAAGTAACACGCGGAAAGATAGAAGCTCTGATCAGTGAGAGTGAGCTGATCGAACTGCAGAACAGCAAAGCAACTATGTACAGCAAGATGGCCGATATCAAGTTCACCGTTGATGGCCTTACACAGAGTTATTCGGATGTGACAGCCAAATACGACACAGTAACCGGCCAGTACAGTTCCCTGCAGGGAAAGGTTACGGAATACAAGCAGGGCCTGGATGGTCTGTCTGCAAATCTGAGCAGCGTAAACACCCGTCTGAACAATGATTACAGCACCACGGAAGCCATGAATGCAGCCATATCTGCCAGCATCGAAGGCTTTTCCAGTACAGTATCTAAAACTTATGCAACCGGGGCGAATGTACAAAAGCAGCTGCAGGCAAACGATACAGCAGCGAAAGGCTATGCAAATGATGCAAAAACCTCTGCGGAAACGACAGCTAAGGGTTACGCAGACAATGCAAAGAGCTCTGCCGAAAAAACAGCCAAAGGCTATGCCGATGCCGCCAGACAGGAAGCAATTAACACAGCGAATGCCAATACAGAAGATCTGCTGAAGGATTACGCCACTGTAACAAGCATGCAATCCGCGATAGACCAGGCAGCAGACCACATCACCAGCACAGTATCCTCCACATATGCCACGAAAGAAGATCTGACTGGAACAGAAACGGATATCTCAGATCTGCAGACCTGGAAAAAAGAAGCCAGCCAGAAGATCACAGACAGCGCGATCGTAAATACAGTAGTCAGTTCCATAGCCTGGGGCAGGAAGGCAGACAAAGCCCAGCTAATTTCCCAGATCAACCAGACTGCAGAATCTGTCACGATCCAGGCATCCAAGATCAGCCTGGAAGGACTGGTAACTGCAAACAATTATTTCAAGATCAACACGGATGGTTCCTACGAATCCATAAAAGGAAAAGTAGGCGGCTGGATCATTGCCACGAATACCCTGAAATCGGTAGATGGAAGCATCATCCTGGATTCAAAGAATAACAGGATCACAACAACTGCAGATTCCAAAGGAAACAAGACGACAATAAAAGCCGGTGTAGTTGCCACAGGAGATCTGGAAACAAAAGAGCTGTATGCAAAGGGCGGGCAGATGCAGATTGGCCCATATACGACAGGATATTCCTATCTGCGTATCCGCTCTCCATTTGAAACAAGCAATGCTGGATCTGGACATGTTGAATTATGTGGTATCCCTACCGTAAAAAGCGGCGGGCATGTCGTATTTGATTCAGATGGAACCACACTTGCGTATCTCGGTTCTTCTTCAAAGAGGTATAAAAACCATATACGGGACATCGGCGCAGAAGATCTCGATAATCTGTACAAACTCCCAACAGTAATGTTCGTTTATAAGCCAGGCTATCTGAAGGAAGACAATGATATCCCGATTCCAGGCCTGTATGCCGAAGATGTGGAAAAATACCTTCCTCTTGCAGCCAGGTACCAGAATGGAAAAGTAGAGGACTGGGCAGAAAGAATGATCATCCCGTATCTGATCAAAGCCCTCCAGGAACAGCATAAAGAAATCGAAAAACTGAAAGCAGGGTGAGAGAACATGAACCAGCCAAGAGCAGAGCCATAACCGGCTCTTTTTATTTTACTCAAAATTGCGCCGGCGCAATTGCCGGAGAAAGGAATTCCTATGAAAGAAAATCACATCAAAGCAATTTTCACAGCAATCTTCGCACTGATCAGCTCCATTCTTGGAGTACTGACGGTACCGGTTCTTTTAATGGTGGCATGTAATGTCCTTGACTACGCTACAGGTCTTATGGCATCTACATACAGATCCGAGGACATCAATTCTTACAAAAGTATCCGCGGAATTATGAAGAAAGTAAGCATGTGGCTCCTGGTGATCGTAGGAGCGATCATCGATCAGCTTCTCCTGTATGCTTCCCAGACTGCAGGCATCTCGTTACCGTTTACCTTCCTGGTTGCATGCATTGTTGCCATCTGGATCATCTGTAATGAGATCATCAGCATCCTGGAGAATATCAAAGACATGGGCGTCACAATCCCGGCTTTTCTGATCCCACTTGTAACGCATGTGAAATCACAGGTAGAAGACAAGGTCAGTATCGATGATACAGAAAAAGAAGATTCAGAGGGCGAGTGATCGCCCTCATTAAGGAGAATTATATGGAACTTAAAGGAATAGATGTCTCTGCCTGGCAGGGACAGATCGACTGGGATAAGGTAGCGAGCTATGGGATGGACTTCATTTTCATTCGGATTACGGAAACAGGCAACGTGATCGACAGCTGCTTCGAGAGAAACTTCTCCGGATGTAAGAAGCACAACATCCCGGTCGGGGTATACAAATACAGCTATGCAATGACAATCGCAGAGATTCAGAGCGAAGCCAGGAAAGTCGTATCCGTCCTGAATGGAAGGAAGCTGCAGTATCCGATATGGCTTGATCTGGAACATCATAAACAGAGAGTGCTTGGAGCAGAGAGCATCCATAATCTGGCAGAAGCATTCCGAGAAATTATTGTGGCAGCAGGATATAAATTCGGCATCTACTGCAATGAAGACTGGTACATGAATGTGATCTGCAGTCATTTGAGAAAATATGAATTCTGGATCGCTCATTATCCAGACAATGACAATGGATGGTTGCAAGAGAGAATTCGCCCTAGCTTCGGAGTGGGGTGGCAGTATTCCAGCAAGGCCAAGATCCCTGGTATCAATGGAACTGTAGACCGGAACGTCTTCTACAAAGACTATTCCGAAGGAAAGAAGGAGGAACCGGAAGTGGCAACAAAAACAAAAGAACAGATCATTCAGAGCATCCGGAACGATGCGGTAGAGTTTGCGGTCGGAATCGCAAATGATAACGATCACGGATACAGCCAGAGAATCCGCAGTCTGTACGAGATTGAAAATCCGAAATCTTTCGACTGCAGCTCTCTGACTCTGACTGCCTATTACTACGCTCTCATGAAAAACGGACTGACGCAGCAGGCGCGGTATCTGAAGGAGCACTGCAGCTACACCGGCAATATGCTGGAAATGTTAAACTGCGGGTTTGAGGTCGTGGCCAGAAATCAGACAGCGCATGCGCAGATGATCAAAGGCGATCTGGAACTCAACACTACACATCATGTAGCAATGGCGATTGGTAAGGACAACATTGTCCATGCCAGAAGCTCCGAGGGAACGACGGACACAAAGGACAACTCTGGAAATGAGATCAGAACTCAGCCGTGGTATCTGTATAGTCACGGATGGACTCACCGTTTGAGATTTACGGGTAATGGTATTGACTTTACTGCATTAACTACTGATACCGACAAACCAGCAGTTAAACCGACAACACCTACAGGGGGTAAATATATGTTTGAACCAAAAACTGTAAAAGCAGGAGACAAAAATACATCCGTATTATTGCTTCAGGAGATTTTAAGAGCTAGAGGATTTAAGGGAAAAACCGGCAAAGCCCTGAAACTTACCCGGAAAGCAGATGCCAACACCATCTATGCCCTCAAAGCCTACCAGGAATCCAGAAAAGAGGTTCTTGCCGTAGATGGTGTATGTGGATCCGTAACCTGGAAAGACCTGATCGCGATTTAAATAAAATAACCAACCGGGGTACAAATAATACCCCGGTTTTACAAGATATTGTATCAACTTCATTGCTTCTTATTATATTATAGGTTACTGCAATCCGGTGGCCCAGATGGTGAGATCGGCGCATCCATGCGCTATCTGTCCCAAAGATTTACCATGCCGAACCGGATGGCGGCAGCGGTTTTGAATGATATTGGGACGGAAGAACTTGCCCACTTAGAAATGGTCTCCACCATCGTTCACCAGCTTACCCGGGATCTGTCCATGGAAGAAATCGAGAAATCTGGATTTGGTCCTTATTATATTGATCATACAGTGGGAGTATGGCCGCAGGCAGCAGGAGGGGTTCCGTTTAATGCCTGCCAGTTCCAGAGCAAGGGAGACCCGATTACAGATTTGTTCGAGAATCTGGCAGCAGAGCAGAAGGCCCGGTCGACTTATGATAATATTCTGCGGGTAGTGCGGGATATGCCGGAGATTGCAGATCCCATCAAATTCCTGCGCGCAAGGGAAGTGGTTCATTTCCAGAGATTTGGTGAAGCACTGCGGTCCATTCAGGAAGAACTGGATGCGAAGAACTTCTATGCTTTTAATCCATCCTTTGATAATCCGTGTACAGCATCTTGCAGGGAATGCGGCTGTAGCACTAAATAGGAAGAAATGGGTCTCTGCCGGAACTGTGGTACATGAACAACAACCATAAACAATAATCCGGCGGAGACTGCAAAACAGAACAGTTTTTTTTAGGAAAAAAATATGCTATACTTGGAAATCATCAGGGAAAATATCAGAAAAATCATACAGGAGGATACCGCAGATGAAACTTACAATACTGGGAACAGGAAATGCAAAAGTGACGAAATGTTATAATACATGTTTTACATTAAATGAAGAAGACGAGAAGGAATATTTTCTGGTTGACGGAGGCGGCGGAAGCACGATCCTGAAACAGCTGGAGAATGCAGGTATCAGCTGGAAGGACATTCATACAATTTTTGTTACCCATAAGCATATAGATCATCTCCTGGGAATTATCTGGATGCTGAGAATGTACTGTCAGGGAATGGCAAGAGGACAGTTTGATGAAGAGGTCAGGATTTATGCACATGACGAGGTGATCCGGCTTCTGAGGCAGATGTCTGAAATGCTTCTTACTCCGAAGGAAACCGCTTTTATTGGAGAAAAGGCATATCTTATCGAAGTGAAAGATGGAGAAGAGAAGAGTATTCTCGGACATAAAACCACCTTTTTTGATATCAGATCTACCAAGGCGAAACAGTATGGATTCTGCATGGAATATGCAGATGGAAAGAAACTGACCTGCTGTGGAGATGAACCTTATAATGAATGCGAGGAAAAATATGCCGCAAACAGTACCTGGCTGTTGCATGAGGCGTTCTGTCTGTATTCCCAGGCAGATAAATTCAAGCCTTATGAGAAACATCATTCCACAGTAAAAGATGCCTGTGAACTGGCACAGAAACTGGGAGCAGAGAACCTGATCCTCTATCACACAGAGGACAAAAATATTTCCAGACGCAAGGAACTTTATACAGCAGAAGGGAAACCATATTATAATGGAAATCTTCTGATTCCGGATGATCTGGAAACCATAGAACTGTAATATCTCAGGACTGTTCCTCAAAGGTTTTCATAATAGCGGTAATGGCATTGTGAAGATAAGGACGGTATTCCTCCATTGAAATAGGCTGCTGGTAAAGAATGCAGCTGTAACAGGAGGATCCCACTAGCTCGATGATGGTAAAGAGCAGAAGTTCAGGGTTCCTGTAGGAAGTTTTATTCTGAGAAAGCATGTCCAGGTAAGACTGATAGAAATGATAGTCTTCATCTGGCATTTTTTCCTCGAAAGCACCTTTAAAAATTCCCCAGGAGAGATTTTTGGAAATGAAAGTCAGGAGCGTACGGTTCTGCTCCAGTTCAGTGAGTATATAATCTACAATAAAATGTACCTGTTCCTGAAAGTCTGTCAGTTCAGTCTGACTCAGTGCTTCATGTGCATGGAAAAAGAGCTCCCCTGTTTTATGGGAGACAAGCTTGTTCCGGATATCATATTTATCTTTAAAATACAGATAAAAGGTGCCTTTTGCAACACCTGCCTGATCAGCGATATCAGAAATTGTGGTTTTGGTAAGCCCTTTTGTGGTAAAAAGCTCAAAGGCAGTGTGAAAAAGGGCATCTTTTTTCTTTTTCTTATTTACTTCTAATTTACTCATGATAAAACCCCCTCCTGGTTTTACTTCATCTGTTTCCTATTTTAATCAAAAATGACTAAAAGTCAAACTGATTTTTTGGACAAATGGCACCTAATGTTTATTGACTATCTTTTTTTTTTGGTATATAACAATGCATGAGATAAAAAATGACTGTTGGTCATAGAATGATTAAACAGTATCAATAAGTAAAAAGAAAAGGAGAAAAAGATGATTAAGGTAGGAAAGTGGATTGCAAAACACAAAATACTGAT
>OLNC01000444.1_pt1 | contig 41865 bp, 36 predicted proteins | sample 1672011 | NCBI WGS metagenome assembly OLNC01 (sample SAMEA3136636, study PRJEB25190) | human gut metagenome | biome: human gut; feature: human-associated habitat; material: faeces | place: Austria | collected 2013
TACGCCACACCGACGAAATGCGTAGCATTTTGGAGGTTAGCTCTGAACAGTTACGATTATTTAATCTATACCAAATTATATTTAAATATATGGAGAATTAAACGATGATTCATACTTTAGATACCATTATGAGTGAATATTATCAACACGTTGATGTCTATAAAAAAATGCAGCATGATGTGGAAGATATTATCAATACATTGATCGAAGCCAACCACATCAAGATTTCTACTATGTCCCTCAGAATAAAGTCTGAGCAAGCCCTTCGCAACAAAGTTATCTCCAAGGACAAATATCAGCATCTTGAAGATATCACGGATATTCTCGGATGTCGTATTCTGACTCTTTTTGAATCGGATGTAGAACGCATTCTTGAGCTGCTGGAAGACACTTTTGAAGTCTGTGAGATTGTCGATAAACGTAAGAAAAGCAAGCACAACCGCATTGAATTCGGTTATAACTCTGTCCATATGGTTGTGAAATTCACAGACGAACGCTGCAAGCTTGTAGAATACCAGAAGTACCAGGATATCCGATTTGAGATTCAGCTGAGAACCGTCCTGCAGCATGCATGGGCTGAGGTTGAACATGGTCTCGGTTACAAGTCCTACTACGAACCGCCGATGGATATCAAGCGCAAACTGAACCGTCTGGCCGGTACACTTGAAATTCTGGATGAAGAATTTGAGGCCATCCGCTATGAGATTACCCTCTACAACCAGAGCATGAACAAAGTCGAGAAGATTCTCAAGACAGATATCAACAAAGAATCTCTCACTGCTTTCGCCAACAAAAGCGAACTCATTCAGGAAATGGTTGCACAGGTCGCTGACAAATACCACTTTACCGTCATTCAGGATCCTGCCATCTTCAGCCAACAGCGTCTTGTTGCCAAACTGAACTTTTACGGCTACCAGTATATCCATGAATTGAACGATGATATGCACCAGTATCAAAAATCCATTCTGGCCATCGGAGAAGAGCTTTCCCAGAAGATCAACTATGATATCACATCTATCAACTACTACAGCCCGATACTCTGGTTCTCCTTTATCCCGGTCATCAAGAACCTGTTGGCTGAGCGGGATGCCTCATCTGAAAACATCGTCGATGACGTTATCCTGGAAGCATTTAAGATGAACAACGGATCCATCTTCAACTTCTTCATGGAACACCATTTGCAATAAAAATGCCGCACCCGTATTATTTTGGGTGCGGCTATTTTTAATCGCGGCTTTCTATAAGGAATGCCAGTCCTTCTTCAATGCTGATATAGCCCTCTTCTGCTTCCAGCTCATTGCTGACGCAAAGGCTTTCTCCCCAATACGTGGTATGCCCATCCAGGGGGTATTTGAAACCGCGCAGCGTAACGCCTTTTAATGCCTGTGTGACCGGAATAAGGGATACAAATTCGCCAAACTGCGTTTCCCTCTTCAGTGTATAACTGCCTTCCAGCAGACGGATTTTGTTATTTTTATCCACAATCACTCCGTCCACACCTGCTGCCCTTGTCTGAGCCAGCAGCTGCATATTGGCCAGCATATGATCTGCCCTTGTACCGGTAGCCCCCAGAAGCCAGATTTCGGACTTTGCATCTGCTTTGCCGGTTTCACTTTTTGTCAGATGGATTGCCAGTTTTAATGCAATATCTGTATCCGTATAATCTTTTTCCGGATTAAAACGATGGACTTCAATATCCTCTCTGTCCAGATAATTTTTGAGAATTTCCGGAGATATCGTATCGAAGTCTCCCACCAGATGATCAAAATGGCATGTTATATCAGGATTCTTCTCCACTTTGTCCCAAAAAGCAAGGGCTCCATCCACCACGATCATATGCTCAAATTTTTCTTTTTCTAATAATGAGAGGGCAAAATCCTCATCAATTCTGCCCCCTGTAATAATCAAGATTCGCATGCTCTATCCTGCCTATTTCGTATACTCTGCCATGATAGCTTTAAACTGATGAACATTTTCAGCGATATCTCCGCCAAAAATCTTCGAACCGGATACAAGCACATTGGCACCGGCCTCAATCACCATACGCAGATTCTTTGTATCCACACCGCCATCAATTTCAATATCAGTCTGAAGACCTTTCTCCTCCAGAATATGACGCAGTGTACGGATCTTCTCTGTCATCGCAGGAATATAGCTCTGTCCGCCAAATCCCGGATTCACTGTCATCAGCAGAATCATGTCCAGATCTTCAAGTACATAATCAAGTACCGACAAAGGTGTTGCCGGATTCAAAGCGACACCGGCTTTTACCCCAAGACTGTGGATCAACTGAATGGTTCTGTGAAGATGCTTGCAGGCTTCCGCATGAACAACAATAATATCTGCACCGGCCTTGGCAAATTCCGGGATCAGCTGGTCCGGATGCTCGATCATCAGGTGCACATCAAACACCTTATCGCTGCACTTACGGATGCTCTTGATAACAGGAATACCAAAAGAAATATTCGGTACAAAGGCACCATCCATGACATCAATGTGGATGTAATCCGCGCCAGCCTGATCGGCTGTTTTGATATCTTCTCCTAATCTGCCAAAATCCGCTGATAAAATCGACGGTGATAACTTTAATTCGTACATAATCAGTACCTCCTCTGACTCGCCAGTTCTTCATAAAATAACTTATAATTCTCATAGCGTTCGCTGCTGATCTCACCAGCTGCAACCGCTTCTTTGACCGCACAATCCGGCTCACTTAAATGATTGCATCCATTAAAACGGCAATGTTCAAAATAAGCTTCAAATTCCGGATAATAATACTTCAGATCTTCCTTCTCCCATCCTTCCAGATAGAGCGTACTGAAGCCCGGTGTATCCATGAGATACGTATCGTTCCCTATGGAAAATAATTCCGAATGTCTTGTCGTATGCCGTCCGCGCTTAATCTTCTCGCTGACAGCCCCGGTTGCCATCTCTGCATCCGGATACATAGCATTAGTCATAGAGGACTTGCCAACACCGGAAGGTCCTGCCATGACCGTTGTTCTGCCATCCAGTATCTCCCTGATCTGATCCAGTCCTTCCTGTTGTTTCACACTGACCGTCAGCACTTTGCATCCGCTGCCGCGATAAATGCTGCATAACCTGTCCAGTTCTTCTCCGCTGATCAGTTCCTGCTTATTAAAGCAAATAATGGTCGGCAGCTCCTGCCTCTCCATCATGAGCAAAAAGCGGTCCAGCAGCCCCAGATTCGGGGCCGGCTGTGCCGCTGCAAAAATGATCATCGCCTGATCCACATTCGCCGATGCCGGTCGGATCAGTGCATTTCTCCGGGGAAGAATCTCTATTATATTGCCTTTCATACCGTTCTCGTCCAGACTGTCAAGGAAAACATCATCGCCTACAAGGGGTTTGATCTTCCTGTTCCGAAAGATTCCCTTGGCCTTGCATTCATAGATGCCCTTTCCATTGACATGAACATAATAAAATCCGGCAATACCCTTAATAATCTTGCCCTTCATATCATCCTCTTAAAATTAAAGACTTGTCATTACTCAAAATCCACACTATAGCTGCTCACCTGAACACCGTTCAGATAAACATAGACTGTACCGCTGCCGGATGCTGTACTTGTTGTACTCACTGAGCCAGGCAGACTGCCTTCTGATGTATTCTGATCGTAGACGGTTTCACTTGAACCATCCGGCTTGTATACAACAACTGTCACCTGTCCGCTGTCATAAACATCCGTATTGCCGTCACCGTCTGTAATATCACGTCCAAACGGGCTCTCGATCGGAATACTTGCAGAATAAGAAGTCACCCGACTTCCGAGACTGACTGTCAGACTGATGGTAGTACCCTCCTCAACTGTTTTTCCTGCACTGATGCTCTGATTCATAACCTGGTTCTCACTATAGCTGTCGCTGTAATCACTGGACTTGCCGTTGTAAGTCAATCCGGCATCCTTGATCATCTGAATAGCATTATCAATATTCTGACCAAGCAGATTCGGCACAATTGTCGTTTTCGTTTCTTTGCCTTTGCTTGCAGTGATGGTAATCGTATCACCTTTGGCCACCTGACTGCCGGCCTTTGGCGATGTACTGATAACCTTGTCGGAACCAACAGAATCACTGTAATCAAATTCAAGGCTGACGACCAGACCGTCATTCTCAAGCTGTGCCTGTGCCTGCTGATACTGCATGCCCGTCACATCATCCAGAGAGAATTTTTCCTTACCGCTGCTGATATTAATCGTCACCTGTGTATGCACATCTACCTTTGTACCTGCTGCCGGAGACTGATCATAGACCTGTCCCTCCGGAACATCATCCGAAGTACCCGTCTGAACATTCACGCCCAGTCTCAGCTTTTTCAGTGCGGCTTTTGCCTCATCCTCTGTCCTCTTGGACAAATCCGGAACTGTCACACGCTCACCGGCTGTACTTGTGTCAGAAGATGTATCAGAAACCGATTCTGTTGAAATAGATTCCGTTGATGTATCTTTGTTCTTGTGACCAAAAAGACTGCCGCTGCCGCCAAAGAAGCCTGCCGCATGACCGATAATAAAGAAAATAATCACAGCCAGTATAATAAACCCGCCGATACCCAAGGCCATCATCACTTTACTGAGTGCCGGATTCACCTCTTCGTCATCATCATCCTCTTCATCTTTATCAAAATCATCATTATCCTCTTCGATGTCTTTCTTCTTCACAGGGCGTTTCTTCTGTACCGGCTTCTGCACCGGCTTTTCTTCTTCCCCCTCTTCCGGTTCCTCCACATAGGTCTCTTCCGGTTTCGTACCGAAGTTTTTACGCAGTGAAGCCGCTTTTAGAGAATCAATATCATTGTCGTTCATCACAATGGTTCTGCCCTGAGGAATAGCCCCCGGAATTACAACATACTCGCCGTCCGGATGAGTCAGTACCTTTCTCAGATCGGCAATCAGTTCTCTGGCCGACGCATATCTTCTCTCCGGCTTCTTCTGGGTACACTTCAGAATGATCTTCTCAAAGCTGACCGGAATGGATGGTTCCAACTGTCTCGGTGGTGTAATTTCGCTCTGAATATGCATCAATGCTACCGCTACATTGGTCTCTCCTTCAAAAGGCACACGTCCTGTCACCATTTCATACATGGTAATACCAAGAGAATAAATATCACTTCGTTCATCGCTGTAACCGCCTCTGGCCTGTTCCGGTGAAATATAATGAACGGTACCTGCTGCCGTTGTCGTCACAGTTGTCGAATCCGCCACCTTCGCAATACCGAAGTCTGTCACCTTCACCTTGCCGTCACGGGACATAATAATATTCTGGGGCTTGATATCTCTGTGAATAATTCTATTCTCATGGGCCGCACTGAGGCCGGAAGCGATCTGAACAGAAATATTCAATGCTTCTCTGATATCCAGCTTGCCCTTCATATCAATATAATTCTTCAGTGTAATTCCCTGAACCAATTCCATAACAATGAAATAAACGCCGTCATCTTCCCCAACATCATATACATTCACAATGTTCGGATGAGATAAACCTGCTGCGGACTGGGCTTCCACCCTGAATTTCTTAACGAATGTTGCATCGGTACTGTATTCCTGTTTCAAAACCTTAATCGCAACCAGCCTATTCAGGACATGGTCCTTCGCCTTGTAGACATCAGCCATACCGCCGGAGCCAATTTTCATAATAATCTCATATCTGTTGATCAGATAACTGCCTGGAATTAACATTCGTTCACCTCCTCAATCCGGGGCTCAATAACAATAACAGTAATATTGTCATAGCCGCCATTTTCCTTTGCTTCATCTATAAGTATCCTGACTGAATCTTCTACACTATTCGAAGAAATAACATCATATAAACGCTGATCCTCAATCATATTGGACAATCCGTCCGAGCACATCATCACCTTGTCCCCGGGCTTTAAATCCACTTCAAAAAAATCTGCCTTTACTTCCCAGGCCACACCGATGGCTCTGGTAATCACATTCTTCTCCGGATGATTCCTTGCCTGCTCTTCTGTCAATTCACCGGCTCGCATCATCGCTGCCACATAGGAATGATCTTCTGTCACTTGATTAATCTCATGACCGATCAAATACAGTCTGCTGTCACCTACATTGGCCACATAGAGCTGTCCGTCCTCTGCGAAGGCAACAACCATCGTCGTTCCCATTCCCGCAAGCTCTTCGTTCTCAAAAGACTTCTCCAGAACCTTGCGGTTTGCCTCAGCGATGCCCTCATCCATCACACGGATCAGATTGCGGTTCTCCGTGTGTCCGATATACTCAAGGAATGTCTCAATGGCATATCTGGAGGCATAATCACCGGCCTGATGCCCTCCCATTCCATCTGCAACAATAAACAAATTCGGAAATGGCCCTATAGGAGTTGTTGAACAGAAATATCCATCCTGATTCATCGTCCTCACGCAGCCAATATCTGTTCCGGCATATGCCTGCATATTATCCCTCCTTCTCTCCTGACTGTTCCATATATTTCTTTCTTAATTGTCCACAGGCAGCCTGTATATCTCTGCCCATTTCCCTTCTTATAGTAACATTTCTTCCATATTTTTCAAGCATATTTTTAAATTTGAGAACAGCATCTGCCTCTGTCTTTCTGTAGCTTCTTTCTTCGATCGGGTTCACTGGTATAAGATTAATATGGCAGTTGATGCCCTCCAGCAGCGCAGCCAGCGCTTTTGCATCTTCTCTGCTGTCATTGACACCTTTGACAAGACTATACTCAAACGTAATCCTTCTGTTGTTCTGACTGTAATAATAACGGCATGCTTTTAAAATTTCTTCTATACTATATGTATTAGCAATCGGCATCAGTTCACGACGTTTCTCATCATTTACTGCATGCAGAGAAATCGCCAGCGTGATCTGCAGTTTCAAATCCGCCAGTTCATAAATCTTCGGCACAAGTCCGCATGTAGAGACAGTGACATTTCTCTGGCTGATATCCAGTCCCGGTGCATGGGTCAGAATATCGATCATCCGCACAAGGGCATCGTAATTGTCCAGCGGTTCCCCTGTTCCCATAACAACCACATTAGATACACGTTCACCGGAATCCTTCTGGATCTGATAAATTTCATCCAGCATTTCCGATGCCAGCATCTGCCGTTCAAGTCCACCCAGTGTCGATGCGCAGAAACGGCACCCCATCCGACATCCAACCTGTGAAGAAATACATACTGAATTGCCGTGTTTATAATGCATGAGAACACTCTCGATAATTCTGTCATCAGACAGCTTAAAAAGATATTTCGCCGTACCATCTATGGCCGAAACGTACTTTTCAACCATTTCAAGATGTGTCAACACACACTGTTCTGAAAGCTTCTGACGCAAATCCTTGGACAAATTGGTCATTTCATCGAAGGAATCCGCCAGACGCACATGCATCCATTCATAAATCTGTTTGGCACGGAACTTCTTTTCACCCAGTACTTCTGTCGTAAAAACTTCCAGCTCCGGAAGTGTCATTGATTTGATATCTGTTTTCTCACTCATCACTCTGCTCCTTCATCCAGGTTGCGCCTGAATCTTGCAATAAAAAAGCCATCCGACTGATACTGTCCCGGAAGGATCTGAATCCAGCCTGCTTTCGTTTGTTCATTGCGGACCTTTTCAGGTATATATGCATCCAGGCTCTCCAGACCGAAGGGAAAATGTTCCTCAAACCACTGCATATTCTCTTCATTCTCTGCTTTTGATACTGTGCATGTACTGTAAACCAGTATACCGCCCGGTTTGACATAGTGCTGTACAACCGACAGAATCTCCCTCTGAAGCGCCGCCAGAGCGTTTATCTTCTCAGGCGTCACCGACCGCTTGATATCCGCTTTTCTGCCCATGACACCCAGCCCCGAGCATGGCAGGTCTGCCATAACAATATCTGCTTTCTGTACATCTTCCGGATAAAACACAAGGGCATCCTTCACTTCTGCCGAAACATTCTTTAATCCGGTACGCTTAAGATTTTCCTGAATCTTTAAAACTTTTGCCTCTGTCAGATCTCTTGCAGATACCTGCCCGCTGCCCTTTAAAATATCCGCCATATGCATGCTTTTACCGCCCGGGGCCGCGCAGACATCAATAATCGATTCCCCGCCGGCAATTCCGGCAGCCACAGCTGCCAGCATCGCACTCTCATCCTGGGCAGTTATACGTCCGTCTGCAAAAGGACCAACATTGCCAAGGTAATCATATCCCGATAGATGAAGGGCTTCCGGAAGCATGCATCCTTCTTCTATATGCAGTCCCTCTGACCGCAATGCTTCTGTCACAGCTGCCATATTCTGACTGTCACGCACGCGTACCGTCGTTTTCTGGTCATCCAGCATCGCCTGCCCCATCCCTGCCGTCATCTCAAAGCCATAATCACGAAGCCACATTTCTGCCAGCCATTCCGGCACGGAATATCGCATGGAAAGGTAGGCCGCCGGTGTTTTTTCGGGATCAGGATAATGAATAACCTCTTTATTTCGGGAAACATTTCTCAAAACACCATTCACAAAACCCGACAGATTCTTAAGTCCTCTTTTCCTCGTCAGCTTCACAGCCTCGTCGCAGGCCGCCGCATCCGGAATATGATCCATCTTCAGTATCTGATAAACAGACATTCTGAGGATGGCTTTAATCGGCGTCTTTATCTTATTCAGACGTACACTGGAAAACTGCCGGATAACACCGTCAAGAAAAATCTCATATTCCAATGTTCCTCTGAAAAGTCTGCTGATAAACGCTCTGTCCCTCTTGTCCAGATACTGATACTTCATCAATGTCTGGGATAAAAGAAGATGTGAAGGCGTATTCTCCTTCTCTACGCTCATCAGCATATCATAAACAATGGCGCGTGTATTGATATTATCTGCCATATAAAACTCCTTTACCGTTCATCATCGTTTCTTCTGAAAGCCCCTGTCAGAATCAGCAGACGCAAAAGCTGCAGAATCATAGACGCTGCACCTGCCACATAAGTCAATGCCGCTGCTCCCAGTACTTCTTTGGCATAGCGATTCTCATCCCCATGCAGAATACCTGAAGATTCCATAATCTTCAATGCTCTGGAAGATGCATTGAATTCCACCGGAAGTGTCACCAGATGAAATGCAACCACCGCTACAAACATCCAGATACCGATATTGATCAGAAGGCTGCTTCCGCCCATCAGAATACCGATGACAATCAAAGGCCAGCTGATACCGGCACCAAAGTTGGCAATAGGCACCAGAGCACCGCGAATCTTAAGCGGGACATAATTATTCTGATGCTGGATCGCATGACCGCACTCATGGGCTGCCACGCTGACTGCAGCCACACTGGTGGAGCCATATACAGAATCCGACAGACGCAACGTCTTTGAAGAAGGATCATAATGATCGGTCAGATCCCCGGAAATCCTTGCAATGCCTACATCATAGATTCCTGCCTGACGCAGGATGCGCTCGGCTGTCTGAGCGCCTGTCAATCCGCTCAAAGAACGTACCTGGGAATATCTTCCAAAAGTAGATTTCACCTTTGTGGAAGCTGCCAGAGACAGCAGCACTCCGATAATAATCAAAATATATGTCGGATCAACATACATTGGATAATACATTCTGTCACTTCCATTCTGTCTTATTTATTTTTATTGTGAGACTTATTATTCATTTATTTCATTCTCAAAATCCATGCGGGTGCCTTTTTCAATGGTATAGCCATTCAGGAAAGCTGAAATATCCATACGTTTCTTTCCTTCCAGCTGTACACTCTTCACGGAGAGCGCACCGACACCGGTCTGGATGATCAGACTGGTTCTGGTCACTTCCGCCACCTCACCGTATTCACAGCCATAGTTTCTGTCCAACACTTCTGCTTCCCAGATCTTTAATGTCTTACCGTCAATATACGTATAAGCACTCGGCCAAGGATTCAGACCGCGGATCAGTCGTTCAATCACAACGGCCGGCTGATTAAAATCAATATGCCCCAATTCCTTGTCAAGCATACGTGCGTATTCACCGGCCTGACTGTCATCCTGCTTCTCAGGTACGATTGTTCCGGCTTCCAGGCCGATCAATGTTCTCTCAAGCAGTTCACCGCCTGCTGCCGCCAGCTTATCATGCAGGCTGCCGCCGGTTTCTTTGGCATCCACAGATACTTCTGTCTTCAGCAGCATATCACCTGTATCCAGACCAACATCCATCAGCATGGTTGTCACACCTGTCACTTTCTCGCCGTCAATGATCGCCCACTGGATCGGTGCCGCACCGCGGAACTTCGGAAGCAGGGATGCATGGACATTCACACAGCCCAATCTCGGAATATCCAGGACTTCTTTTGGCAGGATCTGTCCAAATGCAACAACAACAATCACATCCGGTGCCATATCTCGCAGTGTCTGAATAAATTCAGGATCCTTCTTGATGCGGACCGGCTGATAAACCGGAAGATCATGGGCCAGAGCACATTCCTTGACCGGTGAATAAATGACTTTCTTGCCGCGGCCTTTTGCCTTATCCGGCTGGGTCACAACTGCTGTTATCTCAATTCCCATATCAACCATCTTATAAGAGCTTCTAATGTAGGAACCGCAAAATCAGGTGTTCCCATAAATACCGCTTTCATCATTCTGCCTCCTAATTCTCGTCTTCGTCTGCATAGCTCACTTCATTAAGCGGGCCCTCTACCTTTTCAAGGTACAAATGACCGTCCAGATGATCAAATTCATGACACATCGCTCTTGCGAAAAGGCCATGTCCCTCCACCTCAATCGGATTCATATCCGCATCAAAGGCCACTGTCTTCACATATTCCGGTCTGCGAACAGTACCGCTCTTGCCCGGGACACTCAGACATCCTTCATCACCAATTTGCTCACCGGCTGTCTCAACAATCTTCGGATTCACAAAAACATATGGGCCTTCACCCACATCAATCACTGCAATACGGCGAAGGACGCCTACCTGAGGTGCAGCCAGGCCGACACCTTCTGCTGCGTACATTGTCTCAAGCATATCCTGCACCAATTCTTTCAGATGCGGTGTCATCTCCTTGACTTCCTTGCAAACCTTACCAAGAACAGGGTCACCTTCATAACGTAATTTTCTAATTGCCATTTTAAACACTCCTTCTTAACTGCTTCATTTGTCATTCTTTGTGCTGTCACAAACCGCCGCCTATGACTCACGTATATCAAAGGTAAAATATATATTTGAGAACTGCTGTGACCATTTCAGATATCCTTCCAGGAAATCCCTGAGCCGCATCAGTTCTTTGATGTCCTGATGTTTCATGTACATTGTGTATCTGTACATATCTTTCGCCTTTGCAATACCGGCTCTGGAAGGGCCGATAAACTCTACCGCTTCAAAATCTGCCTCTCCGGCGATTTCACGAAGCTTCTGAACTGCCTGTCCTGTCTGCTGATCATGCTCACCTTCGGCAAGCATCACCATCATCTGCCTGTCCGGCGGATAATGCAGCATCTGCCTGAATCGAATTTCCTGGCTATAAAAACTGTCATAATCCTGCGCCGCCGCTGTCTGTATACAATAATGCTCCGGCTGATAAGTCTGGATAATAACCTCTCCGGGCCTGTCTCCTCTTCCGGCTCTTCCCGCCGCCTGGGTCAGCAGCTGAAATGTTCGCTCCGAGGACTGATAATCCCCTGCAAACAGAGACAGATCCGCAGCCAGAATACCAACCAGTGTCACATTGGCAAAATCATGTCCTTTGACAATCATCTGGGTACCGATCAGAATATCCGCACCGCCCTCCGAAAAAGTCTGCAGGATCCTGCCCATGTCATCCTTGCCTGATGTAGTATCCCTGTCCATCCGAAGGATACGGGCTTCCGGAAATTCCTTCTGTACAAACTCCTCCACCTTCTGTGTACCGACACCGAAACCGGCAATATAGGGTGAACCGCAGGAAGGACACACTCTGGGCATTGGCTGTTCACTGCCGCAGTAGTGGCATTTCAACAGGGTATGATGATGCACTGTCATAGACACATCACAATGTCTGCATTTCACCACATAACCGCAGCTTCTGCACGAAACAAAGCCTGCATACCCTCGTCGGTTTAAAAAAAGCATCATCTGATCGCCGCGCTTTAAACATGCATCCATGGCTTCATGCAGAGACTGACTGAGAATGCCTCTGTTCTTCATTCGGAATTCCTCTCTCAAATCCACCACCTTCACATCCGGAAGGCGGCTGCCCGTCCTGGCCCGCTGGGTCAGCCTGTGCAGACCGATCATTCCCTCCCGGGCCTTCTGATAGACCGCCACAGAAGGGGTCGCCGATCCAAGAACAACTAGGGCACCGGACATCTCAGCCCTTCTGGCCGCCACTTCCGCTGCCTGATATCTCGGCACTATCTCACTCTGATACGCAGATTCATGCTCCTCATCAATAATAATAAGCCCTAATCTGTCAAAAGGCGTAAACAGAGCTGAACGCGGGCCAATCATGATAGAGGCTTCCCCCCTTTTGGCCCGCATATACTGATCATACCGTTCTCCGGCTGAAAGTCTGGAATTCATCACGGCAATCTGACTGCCGAATCGGGCATAAAATCTCGAAACAGTCTGCAGCGTCAGTGAAATCTCTGGAATCAGTACAATAATCTGCCTGCCCTCATTCAGAACTTTCTCCATCAGGGCCATATAAACCTCTGTCTTACCGCTGCCTGTAATACCATATAAAAGATGCATTCCCTGCTCTCTGCTCCAGTGTTCACGGCAAATGGCCGCATTCTGCCAGATGGATGCCACAGCATTCATCTGTTCATCATTCAGGCACACTTCCTGCCAGCCGTCAAGTCTCTGTCTCACAGGATTCCTGTACACCTGCGAGGTCTCCTCTCTGATAACGCCGGTTTGAAGGATTGATTTCATCGTTGATGCTGAAATCTGCAGTACCCCGGTCACGGTTTCCTTCGACATACATCCTTCCTTCAGCATCGCCTCCAGAAGCCTGACCCTGGCCTTCTCGCGCCTACTCTTCCTGCTTTTCTCAAGGAGCTGCTGCGCACCCTCCCTGTCTGCAAGGAAGTAGGCTGTCCTTTTCACTTCCTTCACTGACTTCTTGACAGGCAGAACCGTCTTCAGCGCCTGTGCCATCGTACAGCCATATCGTTCGTGCATCCAGTCTGCCAGCGCAATCAGCTGTCCTGTTGCCGCCGGTGCTTTCGTCACTCCCAAAATATCCTTGATCTTCGACGCATCATAAGCCAACACGGTATCCACGCCAATGACATAGGCCTGCCGTCTCCGATTACCGCTTCCGAAAGGCACATTGACCTGACAGCCCACCGTCACCGCATCCAACAGTTTCTCCGGTACCCTGTATTGAAAAATACGATCCAGACTATTCACGGATATATCCACAATCACATCTATATAAACTGCCATATTCACCGCCCTTACATTCAGACTGCTACGCAAATAGCATAATCCATTTCATTATAGCATAATTGACCTGCAGTAGGCAAACTTTTTAAAAGTATGAAAAAAAGAGCAGAAAAAAAGAGCTATTACAAAATACACCACTTTATTTTGCAATGGCTCTTTTTCAAAAAGAAAAACATCCTTATTCCGTTGCGTTTCGTTGAACCCGGCAAGATACAACTTGATTCAATCAATTAAGGAGATATGACGCATTCGCGTTTCCAACTGGTACTACCAGTTGATATAAATATTATATAATGTTCTCCCTCTTTTGTCTACCGTTTTGCTTGGCCTCTTGTTGACTCTTTGTTGACTTGCAGAATTCAACGTTTCCCGGACTTAAGTGTCCATATTTTTACAAATATAAACAAAATGTTCATCTAATGCTCTTTTGCCAAGCTCCAGATCACGATTGCAGATGGCCTCCACAAGATGTCTATGTATGCCCTGAAATGTCATCGATTTGCGTTCATTAGTCATGATCTTGGACCTTGTCTCACGGATAAAATTGTCCATAATCTTGGCCAATGCCAGATAATTAGCCATGACCAGACGATTGCCCGAAGCCTCCACAATCGTATAATGGATCATCTTATCACTTATCACCTGTTCTTCCTCATCCGCACTGTTCTCCAGCACCTCAAGATTCGCCTTCAGCTTTTCTATCTGTTCATGTGAAATATTGTCCATTGCCAGTACAACTGCCTGAAACTCCACCGCATAGCGGAATTCACGGATCTCGTTGTATGTCATCTTCTCAAGGGCATACATCATGGTCATCACCTGAACAAGGGTCTTGTCAAAATGATCTGCAATGTAATTGCCGATGCCGTGCTGACTGGAAATCACACCGATGACCTCAAGAATACGAATCCCCTCCCTGACGGAATTCCTGCTGACAGACAGCATCTGAGATAATTCCCGCTCAGAGGGAAGCTTATCTCCTACTTCAAAATGGCCGTCCAGAATATTGCTCTCAATATAATCAATGACTTTCTCATACGCCTTCTCATATACCTTATCCAAGGCCTTCCCCTGCCTTTCCCGAAAATATTCAGTCAGTCCCAAATACTCCGAACACTTTTCTAATGTGCCTTAAAGAAATCATACAATTCCTCAACTGTACAAACCGTATAATCAGCTCCGGCTTCCTCCAGTTCCCCTTCATGTGCATATCCGTAATATACGCCCAATTTGTCAACATGATTCTTTCCTGCACCGATCATATCATGCAGTCTGTCACCGATCATCAGAACTTCCTGCCTCTGTCCATCAGCGACCTGCAGCTGTCTGAGCGCTTCCGTAATAACTTCGCCTTTATCCGTTCGCCGCCCATCCATTTCGCTTCCCACCACCACATCAAAATACGGCATCAATTCGTATTTATCAAGGATACGTCGGGCATAAACCTCCGGCTTCGAAGTTGCCAGGGCAATGCTTCGCCCCTGCTTCTTCAAGTCTGACAGCAGTGTATGTATGCCAGGATAAACGCCATTTTCAAAAATGCCGATATCTTTAAAACGCTCACGATACTTCTTAAGGGCCATATGTCCCTGGGCATCATCCAACTGATAATATTTCTGGAATGATTCCAGAAGCGGCGGACCGATGAAATCCACCAGATCCTCTGTGTCCGCCTCAATACCAAAATACTGCAGCGCATATTGTACGCATTTTGTAATGCCCTCCTTCGGGTCCGTCAATGTGCCATCCAGATCAAAAAGAATATAACGGTACATTACACGCCCTCCCGTACAAGTTCAGCAAATGCTTCGCCGCGGGCTTCAAAATTCTTAAAAATACCATAGCTTGCCGCTGCCGGTGACATCACACAGCAATGTCCCTGACGACAGATCTTCTTGGCTAAAGCAACCGCTCCATCCAGATGGTAAACCAGTTTGATTCGTTCTGTGCCATTAAACGCCGGATAATATTTGCCGATTTCCTCAAAAATACGTCTGCCGGTTGCTTCCATCAGAATGATATGCGGCACATCACAGACTGACAAAAACTGAATCAGTTCACTGTAATCAATGCCTCTGTCCATACCTCCGATCAGAACCGCATCCGTATCCGGCAGACTCTTCAGCGCCTGGATCGTTGTATCACAGATTGTCGAAATGGAATCATCGTAAAAGCGAATACCGCATGCTTCACCAATGTACTGCAGACGGTGCGGCAGCGGATGGTAGGTCATCAAAGCCTTTGAAAAGTCCTCATCACTGATATCATACATTGCGCAGACCGCATAAACAAAGGCAATGTCCACATAATTATGATGACCGATCAGTCTGATCTGCGCCGTTGGGATCTGATAAGTATGCTTCTTGGTTTTAATGACTGAACCGCTTACAGTTACATCCGCCGCAGTTGTCCCACGGCCCTCTTCATCCCGATCGCAGACTTTGATGAGTCTGCCTTTGTATGAACCCTCTTCCGGAAGATTATCTACATTGCAGATCAAAATATCTCCTGACTTCTGCGGTCTGTAAATATTCTCTTTGGCTGCCACATATTTCTCCATCGTACCGTAATGATCCAGATGTTCCTCATGGATATTCAGGAGCAATCCTACATGCGGCGCACAGGTGACATATTCCAGCTGATGACAGGAAAGCTCACACACGATCAGTGTCTGTTCATTGATCTGATCCAGCATATCAAACATCGGTATACCAATGTTGCCCGCCAGCACACAGTCATGTCCGGTTTCCTTTAGTATATGGTAGATCATCGTTGTGGTCGTACTCTTTCCCTTTGTTCCTGTAATGCCAATGCACTGTCGGCCAAAACGTCTGAAAAACAATTCTGTCTGCGAAACAATCTCACAACGGTAATCATGAATATCCCGCTCAAGCACAATACCCGGGCTTTTAAACACCACATCAAAATCATCCAGGCACTTCTGATAATCCGGTCCGCAGATCAATTCTGCCGGATGGCCTTCCTCCAGCTGAACATGGTTCATATCAGCAATGGCAATCCGACTGTAGCTGCCGGCCTCTTTGATACGCTGCCAACTTGAACGACCCTCACGGCCATATCCCAGGATCAGTACGCTTTTATTCTCTATTAATTCTCTGATTGTATGAATCACACTAACACCTCTATATTTTTCTAATCATTATAATCATGCAGGGCTTTTTGTAAAGGGGCCCATCAGAATTCATTCTTCAGGCTGCGCGTAAAAAGCTGATGAAGTGTCATACGCGGGTCTGCATGCTCATATAAAATACCATAAACAGCTTTTGAAATCGGCAGCTCCACCTGATATCTCTCCGAAAGCTCTACAAGGGCCTTCACCGTATAATATCCCTCTGCCAGCTGTCCATAATCTTCACCCTTAATAAAAGACTCGCCAAACTGACGATTATGACTGAACTTTGAAAACACCGTAGCTTCATAGTCACCCAGGTGGCACAGTCCATAAGCGGACAGTTCATTGCCTCCCATTGCTGCAATAAGTCTGGCAATCTCTCTTGTTCCCCGGGACATTAATGCACCTTTCAGCGTTGTCAGGCCGAAGCCGTCCAGCATCCCTGCGGCAATGCCGATCACATTCTTGGCAGCAGCACCAATCTCATTGCCAATCATGTCCTGTCCATAATAAAACCGGATCAGATCACTGGAAAAAGCCTCCAAAAGCTGTTTCTTGACCGGTTCGTCCTCGCTGTCAATCACCATGCAGTTCGGAATACCGTTATAAAACTCCTGAACATGCCCCGGTCCGATCCATACAGCCACTTTGTTTGAAACATCCAGATGCGCTGAAGCAATCTGCGACAGTCTCCGTCCTGTACCAATCTCTATGCCTTTCATACAAAGGACAAAGATCTTATTCTGAAGCTTCATCGTCTGCAGCTGTGTCATCAGGCTGTCAAGGCTCTGAGCCGCAATCGAAATGACGATCACATCTGCCTCGTCAACTGCATCCAAATCTGATGTCAGCTGAATGGATTCCGGCAGCGTCAGCAGGCCATTGCTTCTTGTTTCTATAAACTGCTGTATATGGGAGGAGCTCTTTCTTCCATATAAAGTGACTGTATGTCCTGTTCTGTCCAGATACCAGGCAATAAAAGATCCCCATCGACCACAGCCGATTACTGTTATATTCATAAAAAAATCCTTTCTGTTCCACGGTATTTGCAAAATACTTCTTTTTTATCATTATATCATTTATGCGTGACGGTCGCAATGGCGGCAAAGTTTTGCATGTTACGTTCTTAACGATATGTTGTATACAATACTACAGTCGAATTTTGTATAAATTCACTAAAAATGTCTATTTAAAGATCTTGATTCAATTATTTATGGATAGTACATTGCCTACAAATCATTTTTTTGCGTTTTATGCGTCACATATTTAACAACAAACTTTATTCTTTCATAATACTTTTTAGAAAATTTGCATAATTTCCTTGCCTATATTTGGAGAGTATGCTAAAATAAAAAAGAAGTTGAAGTCATATCCTATCAATTTTGCCATCCCATATACGCAGAATTGAATCGGATACACTAATCAAAATTTAATAACGAGGTGGAACGTATGAAGACAGTTAATTTCCTTTATGGCAGAACAACGTTTGATTTGGAAGTGCCTGATGACACACCAGTCTTAACATCCAACGTTGATGCGCTCAAGAGTGACAAAGATGGCTATGAAATCGTGAAAGAAGCCATGGATCATCCTATTGACAGCCCACATCTGTATGAACTTGCAAAGGGCAAGCCAGACTGTACCATCATTATCAGCGACCACACACGTCCGGTTCCGAGCCAGGATATCCTGCCTCATATGATCAGAGAACTGAGATGCGGCAACCCTGATATCAAGATTACATTACTTGTTGCAACAGGTTTCCATCGTCCAACAACAGTTGAAGAATTAAGAGGCAAGCTCGGCGATGCACTTTATGAAGAATTCAAAGACAACATCATTGTCCACGATGCCCATGACCCATCGAAGAATATTAAGATAGGTAATCTTCCTTCCGGTCCTGACTGTATCATTGATAAAGTTGCTTACAACGCTTCTCTTCTTGTAGCTGAAGGTTTCATTGAAGCACATTTCTTCGCTGGTTTCTCCGGCGGTCGTAAGAGTGTCCTTCCTGGTATCTGTGATGCTGTTACTGTTATGGGTAACCATTGCGGTGAATTTATCGCCAGCCCATATGCTCGTACAGGTATCCTTGACAAGAACCCAATCCATGAAGATATGGTCGCAGCTGCAGAGATGGCCAAACTGGCATTTATCTGCAACGTTGTTATTGATGAAGACAAGAAGACAGTTGCTGCTTTCGCAGGCAACTTCAAGACAGCTCACAGAAAAGGTGTTGATTTCCTGTCCGGCTACTGTGCAGTTAAGCCTGCTCCGGCTGATATCGTTATTACAACAAATGGCGGTTATCCTCTGGATCAGAACGCTTATCAGTGTCCAAAGGGCATGAGTGCAGCTGAAGCTACAGTTAATGATGGCGGTGTTATCATTATGTTAGCTACATGTCAGGATGGTCATGGCGGTGAATCCTACTACCATTCTATCGCTGATGCAGAATCTGCTGACGCATTCTTCCAGCAGTGCTTACATACACCTCAGGTTGAGACACTTCCAGACCAGTGGTGTGCACAGATCTGGTGTCGTATCGTCCGCAAGTACAAAGTTCTCTTTGTTGCAGATAAAGCTCAGGAACAGCTGATCAGAGACCTGAAGGTAGAATATTTCGAAACGCTTGATGAAGCTTATGCAAGAGCCCGTGAACTTAAAGGACCGGACGCTACGCTTGCATGTATCCCTAATGGTGTTTCTGTTGTCGTCAAAGACTGATTGAATTAATAAGTTTAAAAATTTAATATGATTTGTTTATCATTGAATAACATCCGAATTTGTTGAACCCGGCAAAGTGATACAAACAAGCTGCTGTCAGGCATAGCTGATTATCCTGACAGCAACTCTGATGATTCAATGATATTGCAAATAAAAAATCTTAAGGAGGTATACGTTATGTATGCAATACTTGCTTTCATTCCAATCATTGTTACAGTCGTATTAATGGTTGCATTTAACTGGCCTGCTAAGAGAGCGCTGCCGTTAGCGTGGGTTTTAGCCGCCATCATCGGTGTTGCCGTATGGAAGATGAGCATTGGTGCTGTCGCATTACAGACAGTCATCGGTTTCCTTGAAGCTTTCGCCGTACTTGTTATTATCTTTGGTGCCATCCTGATCATGAACACTCTTTCAAGTTCAGGTGCTATGGCAGCCATCAACGGTATGTTTACAGGTATCTCTCCTGATGCCCGTATCCAGGCTGTTATCATTGGTTTCATTTTCGGTGCATTCATCGAAGGTGCTGCCGGTTTCGGTACACCTGCTGCCCTTGCTGCCCCATTGCTGATCAGTGTCGGTTTCCCACCTCTTGCAGCCGCAGTTGTTGCACTGATTTACAACTCCGTTCCTGTATGTTACGGTGCTGTAGGTACACCTACAAACTCAGCCATGGCTACACTTGGTGAATCCGTTACATCCCTGGGCGGCAACGTTGATTCCTTCAAAGCTGACCTGACATTCTTCTCAGCAGTCAACATGGCAGTTGGTGCTTTCTTCATCGTTACAATCGGTATCATCCTTCTTGTAACAATGTTCGGTAAAGATGCTGAACACAAGAAAGTTTCAAAAGCTTTTGAAGTTCTTCCGTTTATTATTTTCGTATGCTTGGTTTTCGATGTTATTTACCTCTTAATTGCTAAATTCATCGGTCCTGAGCTTGTATCTCTTGTAGCAGCTGTTATCACTCTGTTCGTAGTCCTCTTCACATCCAAGAAGGGCTTCCTGATGCCAAAGAACATCTGGACATTCGGCGAAAAAGCAACATGGGATCACTCATGGCTCAGCACAACAGAAGTTCCTGAACCAAAACAGTCCGATATGTCTCTTGTTAAAGCATGGATTCCTTACCTGTTAATCGGTCTTGCACTTGTTATCACTCGTGTATGGTCCACATTACAGCCAGACAGCTGGGCAGGCGCTATGAAAGCCTTCAAGGTAACACTTCCGTTATTTGGCGGTGCATCATGGAGCTGGGCTATTCTCTGGAACCCAGGTATCATCTTCATTATCGTTGGTCTGATTACCATTCCGCTCCACGGTATGAATGGTGACACTGTTAAGGAAGCATGGAAGAACTCCTTCAACCAGGTAAAAGGTGCTGCTATTGCCCTTCTCTTCGGTGTTGCGATGGTTTACATCTTCCGTAACTCTGCAAATGACGGTATTCAGGTTTCTTACATGATCGATGGCAGAACAGCCGGACTTGGCTCAATGCTTACTATGATGGCTGATGGTCTTGGTTCTATCTTCAGAGGCGCTTACATTGTTATCGCTCCTCTGATCGGTGTTCTCGGTTCCTTCATGTCAGGTTCCAACACAGTATCAAATACACTGTTCTCAAGTCTTCAGTTTGAGACAGCAACACTTGTTGGTCTTCCACAGGTTATCATCGTTGCTCTTCAGAACAATGGTGGCGCCATTGGTAATATGGTATGTGTTAACAACGTTGTATCCGCTTGTGCCACAACAGGTACAATCGGCAACGAAGGTAAGATCATCCGTACAGACTTCTTACCATGTATCGTTTACTGTGTCATCGTTATCGTTGTATCTCTGATCGTTATCAGCCTTGGCGGTGCAACTGTACTTGGAGCTTAATGTTTCACAAGATTTCATAGTTGATTCATTCGATTGATTCAAACGTAAATAGCTGCTGCAAAATTGAAAAAAGATACTCAATTTTGCAGCAGTTTCTTTTTATTTTATTATTTTACATTTTTAAAGGGGTGTCTGACATGTTATTTATTGCTTACATAGTGATCGCCATTGCTGCTCTCGTCATGGTTTATTTTGGTCATTTGCAGGGAACCAGCCAATTCTATACATCTATTCTGGGTGCTACTATCGTTCTCTACTGTGTTTACCTCGATTTCAAAAAGCGCCGCGAGAAGAAAGCCGAAGAAAACAAGAAGAACGGCAAGTCTGTCAAAAAGACACAGCATTCCGGCAAAAAATCCAATACGAACATCAGTCAGAATGCCCGTCGTTCAACGAAAAACATTAAATAGTCGGGAGCGAATCCTAATCTATCAAAGAGTTTCTAAATAACTCATTCCAGGCAGGCACGTTCGCACTGCCAACACCTGGCAGCAGTACATAAGGCAGCAAAGAACGCTGTCTAAGTACTGGCCGGCGTTGAAGCACCTGCATGGAATGACTTATTCAGAAACTCTTTTTGATGTTTTTTGATTCGCTCCTTTTATTTTGATCCGCAAGGAAGCAAAGGTCATTCCTACATATAATGTTTTCACAATTGACGTTCAAGCATTTGAATGACATGCAGGTTGATATTTGCCGTTCAAGTATTCATTTAATAATAGCGTGCGGTCTAATACCCAAAGATAAAGGATATCAAAAAGAGCTGTTTAACACAGACGTTTCAGTAATCGCCGGTCCTTAGGCAGTGTTTTTTACTGCCTTATGTACCGCTGCGAATTGCTGTCAACGAAAGTGTGCCTGTGTTAAACAGCTCTTCTTGATATCCTTTTCTTAGCATGCAAACCGCACGCTTCATTAATTAAAGTGACTTCTGCCTTCTTTGAAGGCCATGATCATTTCGTTGGTGAGGCTGCAGTCCTCATACGTTACCGGTATTTCTTCCCGCTCAAACCATTCCGCCATGGACAGTTCTGTCTGATCCAATGTAATATCCTCTCCACCTTCCAGTTCTGCATAAAAACCCATCAGCAGCGTGTCAGTAAAGGACCAGGGCTGGCTCTTATAATAATGCAGTTTGCCAACTTTAAGTCCTACTTCTTCCATGACTTCACGGCGGACAGTTTCTTCCACCGACTCTCCGATCTCAGAAAATCCTGCCAGAAGTGCATAATTCTTATAAGCCCGACCGGCATATTTCGACATCAAAATCTTATTCTCATGAATTAAACCAATGATGACAGCCGGTGAAATCTTCGGATACTCCATAAGACCACATTCCGGGCACTGCATCATCCGCTCTTCTGTCGAGTGAACCATTGCAGCGCCACAGCGTCCACAAAATCTCCGGCTTCTGTACCATTCTGCCAGCTGAAGACCTGTAACGCCTGCAAAGGCCTGATATTTCGGCTGTGCTTTTCGCATCTTCTGAATACTTTCAAAATGATACAGATCCAGTAATGTCTCGTCTATTTCACCGCAAAGGAAATAACGACAATCATCAATCTGAAACAAATAGCTATATTGTCGTGCTTCTTTCTTGCTTATTTCCTCGTATTTCGGATAAACAATCTGCTCATCATCATATGCCAGAAGGATTTCACGCTTTCTGTAAAACAGCACACAATCTCCCTTCTGGATTTCAAAATGATGATATTCATTATGATAGTGATGGGGTGCGATATCCTGAATCATAACTCACCAATTCCTCCTCTACGCGTCCATCATCTCTGCACGCATTTCCTGCAATAATTTATGGTAGAACGCCTGGCCGCCTTTGACGATATCATAACGTCGTCCTTCCTGCTTCATCTGCTGACGTCCAAAGCTGCAATTGAGAATATCCTCCTCTTTATATACAGTCCGCTGGCCGACAATATCCCCTTTTGGAACAGAAACCGCTGATTTAAATACAAAAACAGTCGGTTCTTCCAGAGGAATATCCAATGATTCCAGAAGCTGATTGCCAATATCCATATTACATGTATAAATATGGGTATACCGCCCTGCCATCCTTGTAAAATCATACACCCTGAAATTCTCAAGCCAGTCCTCATTGAGCCATCCATTGTCTCGTTCATAAGACACGACAAGGCAGACAGGCATGGTTCTTCTGCGGCTGAGAATCAGATCATGAATCTTCTTAATCTGGTATTCCCGGATAATCTTTCTGGATGTCGACAGATATCTCACATCAAAAAGACCAATTTTATCCGCAATATTGGAGTAAAACTTCGGACAGCTGAAATAGCGGTTCAAATAGCCTCTGCGCTCCTCTGACACTGCATAGGAATTGCGGACAGACAGCATCTGACGGCCATCCTCCTCCGGATAGCACTCTGCTTCCGTCACCCACACCTGTCCAGGTGCTTCCATATCAATATGCATACAGTTCATTTTCCAGTAATCATGCTCCGGTTCATACACAATCACCAACCGATAGCCCAGAAGGTTCTTCTCAAAAGTCATAGGCTCCGCCGGCAGATCACCGTCCAAATGACCATACTTGTCATAAATCCATGAATAGGCCAACCGGGCAGCCTCTATACAGGCATCATGCTTGGAATATTTATACGTACTGAGATTCACAAGTGCCTTGAATACCGTCACTTTTCTCAGAGGTCTGAGCTTACCGAAAGTCATTTCCTCGCCGATATTCTCATTACCGTCATCAAAAACATCTCTGTCATGAAAAAGTTTCTCCAGACGTTCATCATGTATAACCGCTTCATTAACCAGGGCTGCAATGGTATTCACATTAATCGGCACACGTCTCGGCTGTTTCAGCAGTTCTTCGACAAGTACCTGACGGCTTGTTTTGAACAGGCGCTTACCAAGATTCTCTTCCGAACGGTCATTGTTCAGAAGTTCCTCAAGCTCCGGATACATCGGGCGTTCTTCCATCTTCAGGCGATAGTGCGCCTTCATCATACCGGCCCAATTGCGCTCCTTATAAAGCTCATGCCCCAGATTTTCAAAAAGAGTCACCAACGACTTATCGCACAACTCCAATGTTGCAAGAATGCTGTTAAAATATCTGGCAAAACTGTTCTTGCCGCTCCAGAGCTCGCCGCCTTTATATTTCATATCATGTTCAATTTCATGCCACCCCTCAAAAAATACAGTCTTCAACTGTATCTCGAAAGTATCATCAATGCACATCTCCCATGTTTCATCAGAAATCTGCTGTTTCAGATAATCCGGCAAACGGAAAACCCCATTGATCTTCACCGGCTTGAATTCCACTTCATTCTGCTCAGACTCAGACCATTCCACAAGGGAAAACATGCGCTCCATCATCTGTCTGCATATTCTTAAATCATCTTCAAAGTAAACATCTACACGGAGCCCCACCAGATCCTGAATTTTCTTATCCGCATTATAAGACTTTACCTGATACTTTCTGGCCAGAGATTCCGATGTCTTTATCCTCGAAAAAATTCTGTAATAGAGTCCGCTCTGCTTGAGCCGTTCCTCCATCAGATGTTTTAACTCCACCTCAACAATGGCAGGCACCTTAACCCTGGATTCGATTTCTTCTTTTGTAAAAGCGATTTTCTCCACCATGTGATGGTTCCACCCTCCCATTCTTCCTTCTTAATCGTGCATGTCCAAAAACAACATTCGTCAAGTGCCTCTCCTGTCAATCTCCTGTCATTGAAGATTGTCTTAAAGGCGCAACACACACTATCTTATACTATACCACACTAAAGCAGTCAGTGATAGGGATTCTGCTTATATTTTTGAAAATTTTATGTCCTGGGCTGTTTTGGCAAGCACCCTGACACAATTGCAATCTCAATTTCCATACCTATTCATTTCTGAATAGTCTGGCACTTCAGCGCGTTGTCATCTGCACAAAAAAACTTCCGAAGACATCGCATGCACAGGCACGCTGTCCCCGAAAGTTTTTTGTTGTATTGATGATTATCTAATTCTTATGATTGTCTCAGTCAATCCTTTCAGAATATTAGTCCTCGAAAGGAATAACAGCGCCATCATATGTATCGTTGATGTACTGTTTGATCGTGTCTGATTTCAGTGTATCAACAAGTGCTTTGATGGCCGGATTGTTTTCGTTGCCTTCTTTAACCGCGATAACATTTACATATGTCTTAGCAGCTTCAGAATCGGATTTCTCGTAAGCAAGGGCATCTTTGCCTACAGAATAACCAGCTTCAAGTGCATAGTTACCATTTAATACAACATAAGCAACCTCGCCTGTTACACGGGCAACCTGAGCTGCTTCAAGTTCCTGGATCTTGATGTTCTTTGGATTTTCAGCGATATCATTTACAGTTGCTTCAAGACCTGCACCGTCTTTCAGAGTGATGATACCGTTATCCTGAAGGAGCAGAAGTGCTCTTGCTTCATTTGTTGTATCGTTAGGAACTGCGATCGTATCACCTTCTGCTAAATCATCAAGGCTGCTCTTTGTACCCGGGTAGATGCCGAATGGTTCATAATGGATACCGCCTGCATTCACAAGGTGTGTACCTTTTTCTTCATTAAAGGATTCTAGATAAGGAATATGCTGGAAGTAGTTGGCATCGAAATCACCGGATTCTACAACTTCGTTTGGCTGTACATAATCATTGAATACTGTTACCTGAAGATCATATCCCTGTTCTGCAAGGAGAGGTTTTGCCTGTTCAAGGATTTCTGCATGTGGTGTTGCGCTTGCTGCAACCTTAATTGGTGTCAGATCACCGTTGGCTGCTGTTGTCTCACCTGCTGCCTCTGTACCAGCTGTTTCTGTGCCTGCTTCTGTCTGAGCTGCTGTGCTGCTCTGTGGGTTGGATGAACCGCATGCTGTTAATGCGCCAACTGCAAGAACGCCTGCGAGAACGCCTGCTAAAAATCTCTTCTTCATTTTGAATTCCTCCATTCATATTTAAATAAAATTTTATAATAATTCAACGTCACTTTCAAAATGCTTTGCACAATGACCCTGAATAATTACATACTACTTTCTCTTGTCCAAACGAACCGACAGCTTCATGCCGATTGTCTGGAACAACTGAACTAATACCACCAGTAAAACAACCGTCACGATCATGATATCTGCCTGGTATCTGTAATAGCCATAACGTATCGCAATATCACCAAGACCGCCGCCGCCGATGGTACCTGCCATCGCTGAGTAGCCCAAAACAGTACCCAGTGTGATCGTCACACCGACGATCAGTGAAGTTCTTGCTTCCACAAGCATAACCTTTGTAATAATCTGCATCGTTGATGCGCCCATGGACTTTGCTGCCTCGATAACACCTGAATCCACCTCATTCAGTGATGATTCAACCATTCGTGCAATAAATGGTGCTGCTGAAATAACAAGGGGTACAATCGTTGCTGTAGAGCCATAGCTCTTGCCCACAATGGCCTTTGTCAAAGGCATCAGCAAAATCAGCAAAATCAAGAACGGAATGCTTCGGCCAATATTGACAATCACATCCAGCACTTTGTACACACCGGCATTCGGTCTGATGCCATCCTTGGAAGTTGTCACCATAATAATACCCATCGGAAGCCCCAGTACGTAACCAAAAATAGTTGCGCCAAGCGTCATATACAATGTCTCACCGATACCCTTGATCAGCATCTCCATTACTTCCTGACTAAACATACTGCGTCACCTCCTCAATTTCAAGGCCTTTCTCAACCATGTATGCCTTAATCTGCTCCTGCAGCTCATGGCCTTCCGGAAGACCAAGGATCATCTCGCCCTTGGCAATACCGCCCACATTCTTCGTATCTGCCTTCAGAATATTCACCGGCACACCAAACTTCAGAATCATATTGGCAATGACAGGTTCAAAGGCTGAATTCTCTGTGAAAACAATTCTCAGGCACTTATCCTCCAGCACCCTGTCTCTCTGACGGTTCTCACCATTCCACTGATTCTCTGAAATATCCCCAAGGATCAGTTCACGGGCTGCCTCTGACTTCGGATGGTTGAAAATCTCTTCAACCTCCCCCTCTTCCACCAGAACGCCATGATTCAAAATCGCCACATGCTTGCAGATCTCACGGATAACTGCCATCTGATGGGTAATGATCACGATCGTAATACCGAACTTCTCATTGATATCCTTTAAAAGTGCCAGAATTGAGGCTGTGGTCTGCGGATCCAGTGCGCTTGTGGCCTCATCACAAAGAAGTATCTTCGGATCGGATGCAAGGGCTCTTGCAATGGCCACACGTTGTTTCTGACCGCCTGATAACTGAGACGGATAAGCATTTGCCTTTTCCTCCAGATCAACCAGTTTCAGAAGTTCCATGGCCCGCCTGCGCGCATCTGCCTTCTTCTCGCCGCGCAATAATAACGGAAAACAAATATTGTCTATCACATTCTTCTGCATCAGCAGATTGAAATGCTGGAAAATCATTGCGATCTCCTGACGCTGCTTTCTCAGCTCCTTCTCTGTCAGTGTTGACAGATCCTTGCCGCCGACTAAAACTTCACCTTCTGTCGGTCTCTCAAGAAAATTCAGACATCGCACAAGTGTACTCTTGCCTGCACCTGACATACCGATAATACCATAAATATCACCTGGTTTAATACTCAGGTTAATGTCTTTTAATGCATCCACTGTCTCACCTTTTAATTCAAAGGATTTCGACAGATGCCGAACTTCAATATCAGACATACAATCCCCTTTCCCGCATATATGCGTTTCATTGTCTCTTCGCCACTCTCTTTGGTGCTTTAGAAACAAAAGAAAGCAGGTACACGCATGTACCTGCTTATCATCTTATTCATCTCTCATAATTATACAGAGTTCCATAAGAATTACGAACCAGATATTAGTGCGCATCAAAAAATACTGTGTCTTCAATCATATGCATACCACACATGACGCCACAGCTGCACATCATCATATCTGTTGTTGTCCATGAATGCTGATGTCCTAATGCTCTCATACCTGCTCCTTCTTTCTGTTACTCGTCCATGCATCCGCAGGATACTTCTTCCTGCTTCTGCTACTGACATTTATTATTCCATGAACCCGCCAATTTGTCAAGACTCTTATGGAAATTTTCAATCGCTTTCCAACAATTCCCCATCATTTTCGGGTTGAATATCTGCATCATTCGTTTATTCAACCCGGACTTGCAGCCTGACCAGTCTAAAAAGGCAGCATATCCAGTTCTTCAGGAAGAATACAATGCGGCATGCTATTGTCCCGCACACGGCGTCTGCACTCATCCAACGGCATCCAGATCACCTCGGATACTTCTGAAACCTGCAGTTTCATCGTTTCCGGTTCCACATCTTTCCATATGTAAAATACTTTGCTCACCTGATCATCCTTAAAAGGTGCCCCATGAAAAAATGACTCCGACTGGATCCGTATCAATCCGCAGTCATTTAATTCAGAAGAATTCGCCGTAAGCCCCAGTTCTTCCCTGAGTTCCCGCAATGCTGAATCTTCAAAATCAACCCCCGCCGGAATATGCCCCGCGCTGGATGTATCATAGCATCCCGGAAAAGAATCCTTGTTGTCACTGCGCTTTTGCAGAAGTACCTCCACACCTTCCGACCTTCTTCTCAAAAGCCAGACATGGGATGTTCTGTGCCGGATTCCCTTCGCATGGGCAATACTCCGCTCAACAGTCTCCCCTGTGGGAATACCATTCTCATCCACAACATCCAAAAGCTCCATCAATATCCATCTCCCATCACTTTACAAAAACATCTCAAAAATCAACACCTATTCATATGCTTATATCATACCCAAAACTATTTTCTTTTTCAAGTCATCTTATTCTTTGATTAAAAACAGCAAGCATTTCAAAAACAGTAGACATTCCTACTTTCAAATGCTATAATAACATCGATTACAACTACATAATAATAAATACATTTTTTAAGGAGTGAGACTATGTTTATTACAGATGATATCCGTTATGTTGGTGTCAATGACCATGATATTGATTTATTTGAAGGACAGTATGTCGTAGAAAACGGCATGGCCTACAATTCATATGTGATCATGGACGAGCAGATTGCAGTCATGGATACTGTAGACGGCAATTTTACAGATGAATGGCTGAAGAATATTTCAGACGTCATCGGTGACAGAAAGCCATCTTATCTGATTGTTCAGCATATGGAACCTGACCACTCTGCCAACATTGCCAACTTTCTGGATCTTTACAAGGATGCCAAAGTTGTCGCTACAGCCAAGGCTTTTGTGATGATGAAGCAATTCTTTGGCACAGACTACCCGGAGAGACAGATTGTTGTCAAGGAAGGCGATACACTTTCTCTTGGTACACACACACTGACATTTGTTCTTGCACCAATGGTTCACTGGCCGGAAGTTATGGTGACCTACGACAGCAAGGATAAGGTTCTTTTCTCAGCAGATGCCTTCGGCAAGTTCGGTGCCCTTGATGTCGAAGAAGACTGGACATGCGAAGCCCGCCGTTACTATTTCGGTATCGTCGGCAAATATGGTGTTCAGGCTCAGGCGCTCCTGAAGAAAGCAGCCGGTCTTGATATCCAGACCATCTGTGCACTCCATGGCCCGATCCTCAAAGAGAATCTTGGCTATTATCTTGATCTCTACAATACATGGTCCAGCTACGGTGTTGAAAGCGAAGGCGTTGTCATCGCTTACACATCTGTTTACGGCAATACTAAGAAAGCCGTTGAGCTCCTTGCAGATAAACTGACTGCCCTTGGATGCCCGAAAGTCACAGTTACTGACCTTGCCCGTGATGACATGGCCGAAGCTGTCGAAGATGCTTTCCGCTACGGCAAGCTCGTTCTGGCTACAACCACTTACAATGGTGATATCTTCCCATTCATGAAGACATTCATCGAACACCTGACAGAACGCGGCTACAGAAACAGAACGATCGGTCTCATTGAGAACGGCTCATGGGCACCTACCGCAGCCAAAACCATGCTGAAAATGTTTGAAGGCAGCAAGAATCTGACATTTACAGACACAACAGTCACCATCAAATCCGCTGTCAACACTGAGAATGAAGCACAGATTGCGGCACTGGCTGAAGAACTCTGCAAATAAAACTCATAGATGCCATAGATATCCTGCATAGCAATTCCGGGATATCTATGGCATCCTCTATCTACCCATTATTTTTACTACAAAGGTGTAACTTTATGATTCAACTTAATCCACGCGTCAACAATCCGGCAGTTGGCACATTTTATGTGTTGCTTTCTGCCATTTTTTTCAGCCTTGGCGGCTTTATGATCAAAATCGTTCCATGGCAGTCTCTGTCTGTCAGCGGCGTACGAAGCATCTTCGCCCTGATCACACTGCTGCTCTACATGAAGCTGATCCATCATCCTTTTCGGCTGAACCCATCCGTTATTTTCGGCGGCATCTGCTCAGCTTCCATGAGCATCACATTTGTCTGTGCCACCAAAATGACATCCGCCGCCAATGCCATCATCCTGCAATTCACACATCCGATTTTTCTGATTCTTATCCTCTGGATCTTCTATCATAAACGGCCGGATAAAAGGGCTGTCCTTACATGCATCATTGCATTAATCGGTATTGTATGCTTTTTCTTTGATAAGATCACCTCCGGCGGCATGCTCGGCAATCTTCTTGCCATTATCTCCGGCCTGTCCTATGCCATTATGTTTCAGATGAAGAAAATGAAAGGCGGCGATTTCGAATCTTCCCTTGTCATCAGCTATATTCTGGCCTTCATCATCGGCCTTCCGACTGCTGTGCACGAAACCCTCCATACACCATCCATATGGCTGGTGATTGTACTTCTTGGCGCTGTACAGACCGGTCTGGCCACCATCTGTCTGTCCCGGGGACTGGATGCCGTTTCTCCGGTAACAGCTGCATTGACCTCAGGCATTGAACCGATTCTCAACCCGGTATTGGCGGCCATTATCTGCGGCGAAACCATCGGACCTATGTCCATTGCAGGCGGCGTTCTTGTCATCGGTTCCGTGCTGGCCTACAGCCTCAGCCAGATTAAACGTCCTGTCTCTGCCGGTTAACATTCAAAAACCAGGCACCGATTTGGAGCAATTTTGAATTCACAGCTGATATATGTCGCATCGTGTACAATCAAACACAGTAAAAAAGAGTGAGCCTCAGCACACTCTTTTTTTGTAAATGTAACCAAAATAAATGATTTCTGCAATAGCTGTGATCCCCCATGAAAATATATAAAGGGAATACAGGGATAATATGGTATGAAAATACGCAAAAACTGTATAAATCCAGACAACTCTGAATACGCAGGAACCCATGATAACGATCACCATCGGTATCATACTCTTTCCCAAAGCTCTGGAAGCCATGATGGTACAATCCATAAAAGCGGAAAATCCATAGCAGACACCCATAATGGACAAGCGGATCATCCCCGCCTCAATGACATCTGCATCTGTCGAGAACAATGAGAGGAATTGATGGCCAAATAAAACAAGTCCCAATCCCATGATCATACCGATACCAAAGGAATATGCCAGGCTGATGAGATAGCTGTTCCTGACACGCTTCCTGTTGCCGGCACCGAAATTCTGTCCCATAAAACTACCGCAGGCCGTATAAAAGGCCGTCATCACATCATACACCAACGCATCGGCATTGGCCGCAGCCGCATTGCCGGCCACCATGGTAGCATCAAAGGAATTCACGCCCGCCTGTACAAACAGATTCGCGATCTGGAAGATCGCATTCTGAAGTCCTGCCGGAATACCGATTCTGATAATATTCACAGTCTTGTTTCTGTTCAGACGCAGCTCCGATCGGTGCAGTCCATAAATATCCCCGCTTCTGAAAAGTGCAACGCTGATCATCGCAGCCGACAAATACTGTGAAATAATACTGGACACAGCCACGCCGGCCACATCCATCTTACAGACGATCACAAAAAAGAGATTCAAAATAATATTCACAACGCCCGCCATGGAAAGATACTTCAGCGGTCGTTTCGTATCCCCCGCCGCACTGAAAACGGCATTACCAAAATTATAAACAGCCAGCGCCGGCATCCCCAGAAAATAAATCCGTATATACAGCACCGCCCCATCGATCAATTCCGGCTTCGTGTTCAAAAGTTCCAGAATACCTTTTGAAAATATTGCTCCAATAAGCAGCAGGGTCAATCCTGTCAGAATACTGAACAGGAAAGCCGAATGTACAGTTTCCCGAACTCCTTTCCTGTCTCCGGAGCCAAGATACAATGCAGTCAAAACATTAATGCCTCCCGAAACCCCGATCAGAAAACTCGTAAACATCGTCACAAGAATCGTTGTCGATCCAACTGATCCCAGGGCTGATGCCCCCGCAAAACGCCCGACAACGGCAATATCCGCCACATTAAAAAGCACCTGCAAAAGATTCGATACAATAAGTGGTGCACTGAAAAATAAAATCTTCCTGGCTAAAGGTCCTTTTGTCAGATCCTGATTATCTCGTGCCATTTTCTACCTCCCCCATAAACTTCAATCATTATACAGCCTTTTCAGACAAAAATCCACCAGATTTTCCCATAATTTTTTATGACTATTCATTTTGATAGTTTGTCGTTTTTTGTGCTAAAAGACTTGTGAAAAAATAACATAAATGTTATATTTATATTTGATGTTGTTATCAATACTATATAAGGAAGTGACAGAATGTTACAAATAGAACATTTATCCTTTGATGTCCGGGATGATGGCCGTCAGGCAGAGATTCTCTCCGACATCAGTTTTAATGTTGCCGATGGCGAAATGCTTGTCATCACAGGCCCAAACGGCGGCGGCAAATCCACACTTGCCAAGCTGCTCATGGGTATCAATGAAGCCACTTCAGGCAGAATTATTTTAAACGGAGAAGATATTACAGACCTCTCCATCAATGAACGTGCCCAGGCTGGCATCGGATTCGCTTTCCAGCAGCCGCCGCGTTTTAAAGGCATGACCGTCCGCCGCCTTCTGAATCTTGCAGCAGGAAGAACCCTCAGCGAGAGCGAATGCTGCGGTTTTCTCAGCAGTGTCGGTCTCTGTGCCCAGGAATATATTGACAGAGAAGCAGACGCTACCCTTTCCGGCGGTGAAATGAAACGTATCGAAATTGCAACGGTTCTTGCCAAACAGCATGCGCTTTGCATTTTTGATGAACCGGAAGCCGGCATTGACCTCTGGAGCTTTTCTATGCTGATCAAGAAGTTTGAACAGATTCACAAGGAGAAGAAAGAGAGTCTGATCCTTATCTCCCATCAGGAACGTATTATCCGTATGGCGGACAGGATCATGGTCATCTCCGACGGCAAGATTGACCGAATCGGGCCTGCCGAAGAGATTCTTCCGACACTCTTAGACACATCCTCCCAGGAGGCCTGCTGTTATGGTCAGCAGAAAGGAGGCGATTACTGTGAAGCTTAATCAGGTAACAGAAGATGTATTAAAGGTGATTGATTCCTATGGCTTCAAACAGGAAGGCGCCTACAATCTCCGATTAAACGGTATGGCTGTCTGTCATGGTGACAGCCGCCATATTGCTATTGTGAAGAAAACCGACCTTCCGGGCATCGATATCCGAATCAGCAGTGAAGCACAGAATGAACAGGTGCATATTCCTGTTGTTATGTCCGAACCCGGTCTTGATGTTGTTTACAACGATTTCTATGTAGAAGACGGCGCGGATGTCACCATCGTTGCCGGCTGCGGTATCCACGGTGAAGGATGCAGCGAAACCCGTCACGATGGTATTCATACTTTCCATGTCGGCAAAAATGCCAATGTGAAGTATGTCGAGAACCACTACGCTGAAGGAAACGGCACCGGCGGCAAGATTCTCAACCCGGTAACAAAGATTTATGTGGGTGAGAATTCTGTTTTCACCCTGGAGACCACCCAGATCAAAGGTGTTGACTCTACCAAGCGTGAAACCTTCGTTGAACTCGGACCAAATGCCAAACTTTATGTCACAGAGAAACTGATGACCCATGACGCTCAGCATGCTATTTCCAACATGGAGGTGAAGTTGAACGGTGAAGGCAGCTCTGCCCGTATTATTTCCCGTTCTGTTGCCAAAGGCACATCCAATCAGATCTTCCATCCGAAGGCCATCGGCAACAACGCCTGTCATGCACATGTCCAGTGTGACTCCATCATTATGGACAAGGCATCCATCAGCTCTATTCCTGAGATCAATGCCAACCATATTGATGCGCAGATCATCCATGAAGCAGCTATTGGCCGTATTAACGACGAACAGCTGATCAAACTCCGTACATTCGGTATGTCAGAAGAAGAAGCTGAAGCGGTGATCATTGAGAACTTCCTCAATTAATGACCTGCTGTTCATGCTGCATCTTTATATTTCAGTTTTTAGAATTGTAAATAACAAAGCTTTTAAATAGCAAAACCGGTATTCAGCTGATGGCTGAATACCGGTTTTGTTATTTTTAGTTATTTGCTAAATCACCGCGCTTTGCGCTGTATTATTTGATTGTCTTCTTCTCTGTTTTGACAGCCTTGTCAACAACCTGCTTGGCCGAATCCGCAATCTCTGCTGTCTCAACCGCTGTCTCTTTCTGCTGCTTCTGACTGTCTGTTTCCGCAATGGATTCTGCCGCTTCTGTTTCTTCAACAGCTGCGTTCTGTGCATCCTCCCCTGAAGTCTCTATATCCTTCTTCTCCAGAACAACCTTTGTACCGCTGACAATATCCTTCATCGGGTCCATACGCTGCAGTTCACTGCTTGTTCCGTTGCCCTCAAGATATAACAATGGATTGACAGCCACACCATTCTCCTCGACCTGGAAATGCAGATGATTACCTGTGGAACGACCTGTTGTACCGCTCAGACCAATCTGCTGTCCCTTCTCAACATGATCGCCGACTTTGACATAAATCTCAGAATGATGCATGTATTTCGTCACCAGACCATTACCATGGTCAATGGTGATCAGATTACCTGCAGACCCCGAATAACCTGCAAAGATAACGGTTCCGCTTTCTGCTGCATACGTCGGGATATTCTCGCTGCCTGTACCAAGATCAAGACCCTTATGGAATTTATTGTCAAACTCTCTGAATCCGAAGTTGCTTGTCACAACCGCACCCGGACAAGGATCTGCAAATCTGCCGATCATCGCTGAAAAATCCTTCAGTGTCATATCATCCAGACGATACAGATCATACAGTTCCATCAGCTTGATCAAGCTCTTGCCATAATTCAGATCTGTTGCCCAGCGCTGTCCAATACGCATCGCAAAGGTATTGGCATCATTGACACCGCTGATCAGATCACCGTAACCATTCTGAAGAACCTTGCATCTGTCCTCAATGGCTTCACTGTATGTATTGTACGCACGGAATGCAGATGTTGTAGAATAAATCTTTCCATCCTTCGTCATCTCAGATGTACGCATTGAGACACTCCCTGCAGTACCTGAACCTTTAATACCGAATAAGTTACAGTAACCGTAGGCCAGTCCTGAAAGTCCCTGTCCTTTATTGCCGCCCGGTCCGTATGTACCATAACCGGATTCCTGTATGATCTGGGCAATTGTAACAGAAGCCGGATAACCGTATTCATCCTGGCTCTTTAATGCTCCGACAATCATCTCCTGAGTAATAAATGACGGCAGACCCTTAATCGGAACATCTACATTATACTGTACTCTATCACCAATCTTCTTGAAAACACCGGATGCCTTGTAGGAAACATCCTGCTGAGTATTGCTGCCTGTCTCTGCAGTTGTCTGAGACTCCGTTGCTTTTGAATCTGTCGATGCCGAAGCATTATCTGATGAAGACCCAGGTGTCGTTGTCTCCGATGACGCAGTCTCCGACTGAGATTCTGATTCTGTTTCGGATCCTGTCTCTGTTGTTCCTGTCTCTGTTGTTCCGGTTTCAGTATCTGTTGCCCCTGTCTGGGATTCTGTCTCTGATTCCCCTGTTCCTGTCTGGGACTCTGTCTCAGTCTCAGAAGCTGATGGCTCTGAAGCCTTTGTCTCAGTCTCTGTTGTCTCCGGTGCCTTTGTCTCGGTATCCGGTGCCTTTGTCTCGGTCTCCGGTGCCTTTGTCTCAGTTTCTGTCGTATCAGGGATCTCAGCACCTGTCTCCGGGTCTACCTTGTTGCCGCTGGCATCATATAAATAACCGGATGTCTCACTGTAAGTCAGTTCACCATTCGCCAGCATACCTGCTACCTTGTCTGATACACGTTCATAAACACCATTTATGTCTTTCGCTTCTGTATCACTATATGCTGCCTGCGATGCCGTGGACGCTTCGTCCGCATATACTGCCATCGGCTGGGCTGCAAGCATAGCAGCAACTAGAACACTTGCTGTATACTTCTTCCATGTACATTTCTTCAATTCTATTCAGTCTCCTTTTCTAATCACTTTGTTGTCACGCATTGCATTCTGTTCCCACATTAGTTAGAAACGACCACTATTTATTATACTCTTTTTTGGCCGTTTCTGTCAAGCTCTTTGGTAAGTTGTGGCTAACTTTCTTCTTTCTGTAAAAAATCTCCTGCCATGATTTCCTTTCTTATACTACATCATGTCTATTATAACTCGTTTTTCCATCATATGCACCCAACAATTATCGCAATTTGTTTATTTGATATGTCGTTTATTGCGGGTATTCTGTATACAATTTAGTACAAAGAATCTTCTTGACAATTTTTCAAAAAGGTCTATAATCTGTAATTGTTTCAAGAACAAACAACAAAAGCAACGATCAGGACACGGTTTTCTTAGTCCGGTATTCTTTCAGAGAGCTGGCGGTTGGTGTGAGTCAGCAGATACTTAAGAAAATTATCCCCTGTGAGCTTTTCGGACGAAACAGATTCATTAGTCCGAAACGGATTCTCACCGTTACAGGAGAGCATGTTCACCGATGATAGAGAGAATCGGGGACGTGGCAGAGTGATCGATTGAAAAACCGATAATAGAAGTGGTAACGCGGAGTCATAGGCTTCGTCTTCTGAAAAACCCGAAAGGGTACAGAAGGCGGAGCTTTTTTTATGATTTATTCGTTCAAATTCAAAAGATTTTGTCAGGCATGCAGGCAATTTGATCTTTTGAACTTCAAAGCCGAATCACCTGCCAACTGGTATTCACGACCATTCATCACCGACGTGTCAGACACTCAGTTTTGAATCGTCACTACATTTTACTTAAGAGGAGGCACATTATTATGAATACTTTAGTTATTGTTCTGATAGCAGCCGTTTGTCTGGTTGCTGGTTATTGTTTATATGGCCGCTGGCTGGCCAACAAATGGGGCATCGACCCGAATGCAAAGACACCTGCTGTCCGCAAAAACGACGGACAGGATTATGTTCCGGCAGATGGTCTGACAGTCTTTGCCCATCAGTTCTCATCCATCGCCGGTGCAGGCCCTGTCACCGGTGCTATTCAGGCCGCTGTCTTCGGTTGGGTTCCTGTTCTTCTCTGGATCCTGATCGGCGGTATCTTCTTCGGTGCCGTTACAGACTTTGGTGCATTATATGCCAGTGTCAAAAATGACGGTAAGTCCATGGGACTTCTGATTGAAAAATACATCGGCAAAACCGGTAAGAAATTATTTCTTCTGTTCTGCTGGCTCTTTACACTGATTGTTATCGCAGCCTTTGCGGATATGGTAGATGGTACATTTAACGCTTATACTGTCACTGAAGCAGGTGTGACACAGTTATCCGACGCCGCCAATGTCAATGGTGCTGCCGGAAGCATTTCTCTTCTGTTTATCGTATTTTCCGCTGTATTCGGTCTCATCCAGAAGAAAGCAAACTTTAAAGGCTGGAAGGAAGTTGTTCTTGGTCTTGTATGTATGTTTGCAGCATTTGTTATCGGCATGAACTTCCCACTGATCGCATCCAAAACAACCTGGTCTTACATCGTTTTTGCTTACATCTTCCTGGCCGCTGTTCTGCCAATCTGGCTTCTGATGCAGCCTAGAGATTACATGACAACCTTTATGTTTGCAGGCATGATCATCGCCGCTGTTGTTGGTCTGTTTGCTGCACATCCTACAATGAACCTGCCAATGTTTACCGGTTTCCACAATGAAAAATCCGGTGACATGTTCCCAATCCTTTTTGTAACTGTTGCCTGCGGTGCTGTATCCGGTTTCCACAGCCTGGTATCTTCCGGTACATCCTCTAAGACAATCTCCAACGAAAAGGATATGCAGAAAGTCGGCTACGGCGCTATGGTACTTGAAAGTCTTCTGGCCGTTCTGGCTCTGTGTGTTGCAGGTGCCGCTGCTTCTGCTGATGGTACAGCTGCCACAGGCACGCCATTCGCCATCTTCTCATCAGGCGTTGCCGGTTTCCTTGAAATGTTCGGTATCCCTGTTTACGTTGCCCAGTGCTTCATGACAATGTGTGTATCAGCCCTTGCATTTACAACCCTTGACTCTGTTGCACGTATCGGACGTATGTCTTTCCAGGAACTGTTCACCGTTGATGATATGGAACACGCTGAAGGCTGGAGAAAACTTTTATGCAACAAATATTTCTCCACAATCCTGACACTGTTCCTTGGCTATGTGCTGACTCAGATTGGCTATGCTAACATCTGGCCACTGTTCGGAAGCGCCAACCAGCTGTTAAGTGCACTTGTTCTGATCACATTATGCGTCTTTTTAAAAGTCACAGGCCGTGAATTCAGAACACTGATTGCACCGCTTCTCATCATGCTTGCTGTAACATCAACTGCTCTTGTAGAACGCGTTATCGCACTGTTTCACGCTTACGGCGCCGGTACAGCTGTCTTCCTTGTAGAAGGTCTCCAGCTGATCATCGCCTTCCTGCTGATGGTTCTCGGTGTCATCATTGTTATCAGCTGCGGCAAAGAGCTCTTCCACAAAAAGGCAGGCTCCGAAGTCAGCCACAACTTAAAAGAACCTGTAACCCGTTAACTATATAATTAAAACATCAATATCCCTCAACAACAAAAACACAGTGCGGTACTTTTCTCAAAGCCATGCTTCATCCGGCAGCTGAGAATCTACAGCACTGTGTTTTTTATTTCTCATTTTCCATCTGACGATGTTTCCGAGATTTTATTTCTTTCTTTTTCTTTTTGCAGCGATGAATCCCCTGATACTATAGTGCTTTCCGGCACAGCTCTGAAACGATGCTGCCAATCCTCTTTCATCCGATCAATCATCGAAAATAGGCTCACCTTTTCATCTTCCGACAAACATGCCATCATCTCCCGATACCGTCCACGGCGTTGCTCAATCAGTTTCTCCGATACACTTCTGCCCTGTCGTGTCAGCACAATATCCGATGCTCGTCGATTCATTTCATTAGGTACCCTGATAATTAAACCGGCCTTTTCCATCTTCTTCAGAATCTCGCTGGCCGACCCCGGCTGAATATGTAAGATCTGTATTAACACCTTCTGAGTCACAGCTCCATGAAGCCTCAAAATCATTAAAATTCGACTCTGGCTCTCCTTTCCCTCAAAAAGCCTTCGAATATCTCTCCCCACATCCAAAATAGCATTCACCAATTGCTCATCCAGTGATTCTTCAAAACTTAAATCAAAAAAATCCATATCCATACGTTTCCTATCCCCTTTGCAATTTTCTTCTTGAAATTTTCTTCCTGAAATTTTCTCCCTGAAATTTCCTTCCTGGTTTTCCCCTCCAGTTTTCTCCTTCTTTTTGTTCGCTCCTTTTTCGAATTATATACTGCTTTTTTCATTAATAAGGTACCTCAATTATTTTTATGCCTCTATTAAATCCAAAGTACCCATTCTATTTATTTTATGCGGATTACACGCTGCTTATGACTGCATTTTATAAAAATTATTCTTATTATATAATTATGTGCCACGCTCATATATTTTATAAATTTCTGATTGTTAGGTACCTAAATACTCAAAATACTCAAGTTTAATTATTAAAACCAAACTACCCGTGTTTAAATATTTAATATCTAAATGTCCATACTCAATTATTAGGCACATAAGCATACCCATTCAATTTTTAAACACATAAATATCCCCATTCAATTGTTAGGCACATAAGTATCCCCATTCAATTGTTAGGCACATAAATATCCATACTCAATTGTTAGGTACCTAAATATCCAAATTTACAAAATTATATTGCCAAATGATCAATGCCGTCTTCCATTTTGGGATAATTATTAAGGTACCTAACAATCCATTTTTTCTAATATTTTTACACAAACACAAAAAGGCATCCCGATCTGGGGATGCCCATTTTGCTTGTACGAGAAAAATATCATTATTATAAAAAAGCAGTTGTATTATGAAACAATATGAAGCAATATTATTCGGCAAATAATGGTGTTGACAGGTATCTGTCTCCTGAATCAGGAAGCAATGCAACAATTGTCTTGCCTTTGTTCTCTGGTCTTGCTGCCAGAATCTGTGCTGCCTTTAATGCAGCACCTGAAGAAATACCAACAAGGATACCTTCAGATACGGCAAATGTTTTGCCTTCTGCAAATGCATCTTCATTCTCAATAGGAAGAATCTCATCATAAACATCTGTATTCAGTACCTTTGGTACGAAACCTGCACCGATACCCTGAATCTTATGGGAACCGGATTTGCCTGTGGATAATACAGGGCTTGTAGCAGGTTCAACAGCGACAATCTTGACGTTTGGATTCTGTTCTTTCAGGTATTCACCAACACCTGTGATTGTACCGCCTGTACCAACACCTGCGATAAAGATATCTACCTTGCCGTCTGTCTGTTTCCAGATTTCAGGACCTGTTGTTGCTTTATGAATTGCAGGGTTTGCAGGATTATCGAACTGACCAAGGATCACTGCCCCATCAATTTCTTTCTCGAGTTCTTCAGCCTTGGCAATAGCTCCTTTCATACCCTTGGCACCTTCTGTCAGAACCAATTCTGCACCGTATGCTTTCAGAAGATTTCTTCTTTCAACACTCATTGTATCCGGCAGTGTCAGGATTGCCTTGTAACCTTTGGCAGTTGCAACAGCTGCAAGGCCGATGCCTGTGTTGCCTGATGTAGGCTCGATGATTGTCGCACCCGGTTTCAATTTACCTTTTTTCTCAGCATCCTCGATCATTGCCAGTGCGATACGATCCTTAACAGAACCAGCCGGATTCAGATACTCAAGCTTTGCAAGCAGTGTAACATCCTTGATGCCTGCCTTCTCACTGTAACGATTTAACTGTAAAATAGGTGTGTTGCCAATTAACTCTAATGCGCTCTGTTTAATATCTGCCATGATGATAATCCTCCATTCATTTCATCTAATTCTTTTATTCATTTTAAATAAATTTATAAATCTTTATTTCCCAAAAATAATATCATCTGATCGTCTATTACGACCTCTATCTGTTTATCTGCTATAAAGATGCATCTCGTCTGACGTCACTCATACAGCAACAACATCGCTCCATTCTTCCTTTATGATATATCGCCATCCGCATATGCATGCTCCTTTCCTTTATTAATTCCTATTTATTTAATGGGATTTGTATGTTTTCTTTATGGTTGACATTATAAGCCTCTTTTATCGTCTTGTCAATACCTTTTCATCAATTTATTGCGAGAAAGTAAAAAAGTAAAAAAAGGAGACTACCTGCATTATAAAAAACAAAAAAGGGATTCAAGATGCGTCTGTTCAACACGGACACTCTTTAAATCCCTTATCTACTACAATATATTTATGGTTAATATCCCTTACAGCCAGTAAGGAATTATCC
>OLNC01000463.1_pt1 | contig 40938 bp, 37 predicted proteins | sample 1672011 | NCBI WGS metagenome assembly OLNC01 (sample SAMEA3136636, study PRJEB25190) | human gut metagenome | biome: human gut; feature: human-associated habitat; material: faeces | place: Austria | collected 2013
CCTTTTTTCCGGTACGATTCTTGATAACCTGCGTTGGGGCAATCCCCAGGCTACCGAGGAAGAATGTATCGAAGCCTGCAAAGCGGCCTGTGCAGATGAATTCATTGACCGGATGCCCCAGGGGTATCACACCCGGATCGAGCGTGGAGGCTCCAATGTATCCGGCGGACAGAAGCAGAGGCTCTGTATCGCCCGTGCACTGCTAAAGAAACCCAAGGTCCTGATCCTGGATGATTCCACCAGCGCAGTGGATACGGCGACAGACGCCAGCATCCGAAGAGCGTTTGCCGAGCAGATTCCGGGAACTACAAAGATTATCATTGCCCAGAGAATATCAAGCGTCCAGTCCGCTGACCGGATCCTTGTACTGGATAATGGACGGATCAATGCCTTTGACACCCATGAACATTTGCTGGAGAACAACGCCATTTACCAGGAGATCTACAACTCGCAGATTGAGGGCGGCGGAGATTTCGACCAGCCAGCTTAGAACAGGAAGGAGGAAATGATCTATGAATGAGAATAAAAACGAAAATAAGACGACCAGAACATCGACGGCCTCCAGGCTGATCACCAGGGTCATCCGATACATGCTTCATTACTATAAAATTCCGTTTATAATAGTCGTTGTCTGCATCCTGATCACAGCAATTGCGACGGTCATAGGAGCCACATTTCCACAGACATTGGTAGACGACTATATCACTCCAATGCTTCAGAACGGTTCTGATGACTTCAGCGGCCTGGCAAAGGATCTGTTTCAGCTTGCCTGCATTATGGCAGTCGGCGTGATCACCGCATTTTCCTACAACAGGATCATGGTCAACGTCAGCCAGGGAACGATGCGCCGCTTAAGGGACGATCTGTTCCGCAGGATGGAAGCACTGCCTATCAAATATTTTGATACCCATGCACATGGCGATATTATGTCGGTTTATACCAATGACGTAGATACACTGAGACAGCTCTTAAATCAGAGCATCCCGCAGATCATCAATTCGGTGATCACCATGTGTGCAACGCTGGTTACGATGATCATTTTGAATCCGGTGCTGACGATCATCTCGATTCTGACTGCATTTGTCATGCTCTTTGTGACATCAAGGTTCTCAAAGCTGTCGGGAAAATATTATGTCCGCCAGCAGATCGATCTGGGAGCGGTAGACGGCTTTATCGAAGAAATGCTGGACGGCCAGAAGGTAGTCAAAGTCTTCTGCCATGAGCAGGCGGCGATGGAGGATTTTCACAAGGTTAATGAAAGACTTCGGAACAGCACCAACAAGGCAAACCGGTATGCAAACCTGCTGATGCCGGTCAATGCCAATATCGGCTGGATCAGCTATGCACTGGTGGCAATCCTGGGAGCGATCCTCGGGATCAATAACCTGGCAGGAGTGACGATCGGCACTGTTATTACCTTCGTAGGACTGAACCGCAGCTTTACCAATCCGATCACCCAGGTGAGTCAGCAGATCAACTTCGTGGTCAATGCCGCAGCCGGAGCACAGCGTGTCTTTGATCTGATGGATCAGGAGCCGGAAGCGGACGAAGGGTATGTAGAGCTGGTCAATGCAAAGGAAGATAGAAACGGGCAGCTTACAGAGACGCCGGAGCGCACCAGTCTCTGGGCCTGGAAGCATCCTCATAAGGCAGAAGGCACCGTTACCTATGCGAAGCTGGAGGGCGGTGTGGTTTTTGATGATGTAGACTTTGGATATACGGATGATAAGATCGTTCTGCACAATATCAGCCTCTGGGCAAAACCGGGGCAGAAGATTGCCTTTGTCGGAGCTACCGGAGCAGGGAAGACGACGATCACCAACCTGATCAACCGGTTTTACGATATTGCGGATGGAAAGATCCGTTACGACGGTATCAATATCAATAAGATCAAGAAGCCGGATCTCAGGCGCTCTCTTGGAATCGTACTACAGGATACGCATCTGTTCACCGGTACGGTTATGGAAAATATCCGGTATGGCAAGCTGGATGCTACGGACGAAGAATGTATCAATGCAGCAAGGCTTGCCAATGCGGATGGATTCATCCGTCGTCTGCCGGACGGCTATGACACAATGCTGACCGGAGACGGCGCAAATCTAAGCCAGGGACAGAGACAGCTTCTTGCCATTGCCCGGGCGGCTGTGGCAGATCCGCCGGCACTGATTCTGGACGAGGCTACCTCTTCCATTGATACCCGTACGGAGAAGCTGGTGCAGGCCGGAATGGACGCCTTGATGAAAGGACGGACCACTTTTGTGATCGCCCACCGGTTAAGTACCGTCAAGAACTCTGACTGTATCATGGTTATGGAACAGGGACGCATCATCGAGCGGGGAACCCATGATGAGCTGATTGCGGAGAAAGGCAAGTATTATCAGTTGTATACCGGAAACTTTGCTGCTAATGGATAGATAGGAAGTATGCGTTTTGGTTATACTTTTCTGACGAATCGGCATTTTACATTTTAAGAAAAACCTCCTACAATATGACTTGTAAAGAGAACGAACTCAAGTCAAAAAAGTAGGAGGTTTTTATGATGGAATATGTAACATTGAATAATGGGGTCAAAATGCCGCTGGAAGGATTTGGAGTATTTCAGGTGCCGGATCCGGCACAGTGCGAGCAGGCAGTACTGGACGCGATCGAGAGCGGATATCGTCTGATCGACACAGCAGCTGCTTATATGAATGAAAAAGCGGTGGGAGAAGCCATTAAGAAATGTGGAGTGCCAAGAGAAGAGCTGTTCATCACCACCAAGCTGTGGGTACAGGATGCCACATATGAAGGAGCAAAGAAGGCGATCCAGACTTCTCTTGACAATCTGGGACTGGATTATTTGGATCTGTATCTGATCCACCAGCCGCTGAAGGATTACGTTGGCGCATACCGTGCCATGGAAGAGGCTTACAAAGAAGGAAAGCTGAAAGCAATCGGTGTATGCAATTTCTATCCTGCACGCCTGGCAGACCTTTGTGAGACAGTAGAGGTTATTCCAGCTGTTAATCAGGTAGAGCTGCATCCATTCTTCCAGCAGGAGAACGCCCTGGCCGTTATGAAGGAATACGGAGTTGTTCCGGAAGCATGGGGACCGTTCGCGGAAGGAAACCATGGAATCTTCACCCATCCGGTGCTGACAAAGATCGGCGATAAATATGGAAAGAGTGCGGCACAGGTGGCTCTTCGCTGGAACGTACAAAGAGGCGTGGTCGTGATCCCAAAATCCGTACACAAAGACCGTATGGAACAGAATATGAATATCTGGGATTTCAACCTCAGCGATGAAGATATGGCAGAGATTGCGAAGCTGGATCTTGGACACAGCGAGATCGTCAACCATGATGACCCTGGATTTATCAAGATGCTGCATACGATGAAGATTCACGATTAAGAAGGGAAATAAGGAGGACAACAGCGATGAGAAAAAATTTCGGAGCAAAACCGTATTTGTTTCCACAGCCGGTGATGATTATCGGAACCTATGATGAGAACGGGAAGGCCAATGCCATGAACGCAGCCTGGGGTGGCATTGTGGGATCGGATGAGATCATGGTTGATTTAGGAAGCCATAAGACGACAGACAATATTCTTCTTCATAAGGCATTTACCGTCAGTGTAGGCGATGTAGAGCATATGACTGCCTGTGACTATGTGGGACTGGTTTCTGGAAACAAAGAAGAGAATAAGATGGAAAAGGCAGGATTTACCACCACAGAGAGTACATTTGTCCATGCGCCTATCATCAATGAGCTCCCGCTGACACTGGAATGTGAGCTTGTGAATGTCACGGACGGCAGTAAGTTTCTCGGAAAGATTGTAAATGTAAGTATCGATGAGAGTGTCCTTGGTGAAGATGGAGAGCTGAGTCTGGAGAAATTCAGCCCGATCACCTATGATACGGTACATTTCGGATATTACCGCCTGGGTGAAAAGGTGGGAAATGCATTTAAAGACGGAGCGGCTCTGAAATAGCAGAACCGCCGGGAAATAAAGGTTTAGTGGCCGGATGTCCCGAAGAGATTCAGGAGCACACATCCGGCTACTATTAAAATGGTGGCAATGACACCGATGCCGTTGATCTTCTGACCGAAGATGAGTGCCGAGATAATGGTGGTTGCCACGATGCCGCCTGCACACCAGGTAGCATATGCAACGCCCAGGTTGATGTTCAGCAGTGCTTTGGAAAACGAATAAAAGCACAGAACGTAAAAAACAATACAAAACAGTGTCGGTATAAGCTTTGTAAAGCCTTCCGATGCTTTCAGAAGTGTGGTCGCAATGATCTCAAGGATGATTGCGGCACCTAATAATACATATGGCATGTTCATTCCTCCAGTCGTGTGATACCGCAGGATATTATACTATGGAGAGAGTAGAATTACAACGAAAGAACATGTAAAGTTTATGGCCAATGCTGTAACAACGTCTTAAACCGGGCTTTTTCGGATTTCAGACAGCAGCAGTAATAGGTGACGTTGGCTTCGTCATCCAGGATAGGAACAGCGATCCGGCCAGTAGTATCTTCATTCCTTTTCCTGATATAGTCCGTGGTGAAGGAGGGAAAGGCAGAATTTGCCACCAGTTCTCCCAGCACGTCATATTCCTGCTGCACGAGAAAGCGTGCGGAGGGCATCTTCCGGCGGCAGAGACCATCCCAGAAGCCGATCTGGGAATACAGGAGGAAGGTCTGCCCATCCAGATCCTTCAGATAAAGTCCTTCTGAATCCGAAAGGGGATGAACCGGGGGAAGAGAGACATACAGATGCTCGCTTTCTATGGGAACAGAATAAAATTCTGCTTCATCCGGCTTCCTGTGAAGGATGGCCAGATGATATTTCCCTTCCCGCAGCGCTGCTTCTGTCCGCTCCGGATCCGTAGATACCTCGGTAGAAATGGTCATACCTTCATAGATTTGCGAAAGCAGGGAGACGAAATCAGGGATCAGTACAGGGGTGCAAAAGCCCACGAAGATCGTGCGCTTTTTTCGGTCAAAATCCCGGAGCTGCTCGATCATGGTAGTCTCCTGGAGAAGGAGGTTCCTGGCATAGCGGACAGCCAGTTCTCCATTATCGTTCAGCGTGATCCGGCTTTTATGACGGTCAAAAAGCTTGATGCCAAGCTCGTCTTCCAGCCGCTGCATGGAGCGGCTGAGTGCCGGCTGGGAGATATGGAGCTGGTCCGCCGCCGCGGACAGAGTGCCACAGGAGGCAAAAGCAACAAGCTGTTCAAATAGATGAATTTCTATCATGGATATTCTCCTTTTAAAGAAACTAAGGTGTTTAAAAATCTGTATGTCTGTATTTTACAGGAATAGAGATTCAGAAACAAGGGAAAGAGGAAAGGATTATGCCAAGTGTGACGTTAAAAAATCAGATTCAGATGCCGCTTCTGGGATTTGGCGTGCTGAGGATGAAAGATCCGGAAGAATGTGAACGATGTGTTGAAGCTGCATTGGATGCGGGATATCGGATGTTTGATACAGCTGCGTCCTATGGGAATGAAGAGGCGGTAGGAAGAGCGCTGAACCGGGCAGTAAAAGCCGGGAAGGTCCGGCGCGACGAGTTGTTTGTCATCACAAAGCTTTGGATTACAGATGCTGCGGAAGCGTTGGCAAGACAGGGATTCGAAACTTCGCTGAGAAAACTTCAGATGGATTATATTGATCTGTGTATGAATACAGAGATTCCTCCCATGGTAAATCAGATAGAACTGCATCCCTTTTACCATCAGGACAGGGCGATTAAAGTTATGCGGGAACTCGGCGTGCAGCCGCAGGCCTGGGCGCCTTTGTGCGAAGGTCTGAAAAATATTTTTTCTAACCGTACACTGGAAAAAGTCGGGAAAAAATACGGGAAAAGTGCCGCTCAGACAGCACTCCGATGGAATATTGACCGCCAGGTCAGCGTAGTGCTAAGGAGCAGTCAGAGGGAGCATATGGAGGAGGATATGGGGCTGTGGGATTTTCAGCTTTCCGAGGCGGATCAGAAGGCCATTGACCCGCTGGATCTGGGGTACAGCGAGATCCTGGATTACGAAAACCCATGCATCGCCAGAATGTTTAATCAATGCTGCCGGAAAGGGGAGACGGAATAAATAGCAGTCTATCAAACCCAGGGGTTAATACTGGACAACAAATAGAAAATTCCCAGGACATCCGTTTCCGGCTATACTAAGCTTGTAGCAGGAAATATCAAATAAATGAGCATAAAAGGAGAAGTGATAGTGTGAAAATGAAAAAAGTGATTTCGATTCTGGCGGCAGGTACGATGACAATGGGGCTTCTGGCAGGATGTGGCTCCAGCAGCGAAAGTACAGAAGAAGATACTTCCGGTCAGGCAGCCCAGGAAGACAGTGCGGATGAAGGCAGCACGGATGCGGCCGCATCGGATGAGGCTGAGACATCCGGAAATGTGCTGATCGCATACTATTCAGCAACAGGGAATGCGGAAGCAGTGGCTAATATGATTGCTGACGCTACTGGCGGGGATCTGTTTGAGCTGGAGCCGACAGAGCCCTATACAGATGACGATCTGAACTGGTCAGACGATAACAGCCGTGTTTCCCAGGAACATGAAAATGAAGACCAAAGGGATGTGGAACTGGTTTCAACAACACCGGAAAACTGGGATTCTTATGATACTGTATTTATCGGTTATCCGATCTGGTGGGGCATCGCCGCATGGCCGGTAGATCACTTCGTTGAAGATAATGATTTTACAGGGAAGACAGTCATTCCGTTCTGTACTTCGGCATCCTCCGGAATCGGAGACAGCGGTGAACTGCTGGCAGACATGGCAGGAACGGGAGACTGGCAGGAAGGACAGCGATTCCGCTCCAGTGTTTCAGATGAAGATGTAGTAGCCTGGGTGGAGAGCCTGGAGTAAAAATTAATATGCAAACTATAAAGGAGACATGGTTCAGCAGTGAATCATGTCTTTTAAATTGCTTTAAATTGTTTGATATATACGTTGATGAATATCTGATTGAAATTAAAAAGTCCGTTTGCTATACTTTAAGACAAGATTTGGGTATAGCAATCATTGACTCAGACAATATGCAATAATCTATATGAAAACAGTAATGAGAGTATAATAAGAGTTCTTAAAAGCGGGGGGAGAAGATGCATGACAGAAAACCAAAACACAGAATGGAAAGAATCCTGGCGTGATGAGTATTTGAAATGGATCTGTGGTTTTGCAAATGCTCAAGGAGGCAAGATATATATTGGAACTGATGACAAAGGCAATGTTATCGGTGTGCAGGATAGTAAAAAGCTGTTGGAAGATATCCCCAATAAAGTGCGGGATATTCTTGGCATTATCGTGGATGTCAATCTGCTGTCTCAAGAAGATAAAGATTACATTGAGATATGTGTGAATCCGAGCAGTTATCCTGTGAATTATAAGGGTGAGTACCATTATCGCAGTGGCAGTACAAAGCAGCTTCTCAGAGGAGCTGCTTTGACAGAGTTCTTATTGTCTAAAACCGGATATAAATGGGATGCAGTTCCGGTGGATGGCGTTACAGTTGACGATCTGGACAAAGAGAGTTTCGACATTTTTCGGCGAGAGGCTCTGCGAAGCGGTCGTATGACAGAAGAAGACCTGAATATGAGTAACGAGCAGCTTTTGGATAACCTCGGCCTTCTTGAATATGGTAAGTTGAAACGAGCGGCAATTCTCTTATTCCATCGAAATCCGGAAAAGTGGGTTACGGGTGCATATATCAAAATCGGATATTTTGGCGAGGGATCTGATCTGCGTTATCAGGATGAGATTCACGGCTCTCTGTTTATTCAGGCGGATAGAGTTATAGAACTGATATATCTGAAATACATGAAAGCAATGATATCTTACGATAATGTTACCAGAATTGAGACTTATCCTCTTCCTAAAGCAGCTGTCAGAGAGGCGGTATATAATGCGATTATCCATTCCAATTATGCGGCGTTAGTTCCAATACAGATCCGGATACATGAGGATGCGGTATATATTAGTAATGACTGCGTTTTCCCGGTTGGCTGGACTGTGGAAACACTGATGGAGCGTCATCGGTCACAGCCCTATAATCCCAATATTGCTAATGGATTTTTCCGGGCAGGATATGTGGAAACATGGGGGCGTGGAATAGAAAAAATATGTGAGGCCTGTAAAAAACATGGTGTTCCAATGCCGGAATATACGCTTCATTTAGAGGACATTATGGTGAAATTTACGCCTTTAGGACATCAGGGCATTTTAAAAGATCAAAATGTCCTAATAAATGTCCCATTAAATGTCCTAATAAATGATCCATTAGAGAAAGAAGTATTATCAGCAATAGAAGAAAACTCTCATATAACACAGGCACAGCTTTCCACAAAACTGAATCGCTCTGACAGACAAATAAGAAGAGTTTTAAAAGAACTGAGAGAAAAAGGGATTATCGATCGTATCGGCAGCCGCAAATCAGGACAATGGATTGTAAAATAGGATTTTACTAAAAGAAAAGATATGAAGAAAAAACTTCCGCTTGAACAGGAAATCTATCTGGCGGAATATCTCAGCGGTACTGTTTCTAGATCTTTTGAGAAAGAAGTAGACCAGAGAATACTGTACTGGGATTTCAGCAAAGCTCTTGATGAAAAGATTAAGATGCAGATAGAATTACTTCTGAACGAGATTGTAAAATCAATAAAAAATCGAGAAGAGAGACGAAACAGGTACTTGCTTCCACTCAAGTGCCTGTTTTGCTATGCTGAAAAAAGTGGATTGAAAGATATTATGAAAATGGAGAAAGCTCAGGAACAGGAATACTCTCTCATGCTTAGGCGGGAATATGGCAATCCTTGTTCGAGTCCGAAAAAATTCATCCTATTTTGCCGCAAGTTGTTGTTTCTGGAATCTAAGAATATAAACTGGGAAGCTAATGTCTGGTTTACGGAAAGACTGAATATTTCATCAGAGAGATATAGCCGTAGTAATGCTGTTGAGAGTTTTTCCTTTTTAGACATTCATTCTCATGAGAATCGTCAGGGCTTGCAAAGATACCTGAAATATCTTTTGACAGTTACATCTTTAAATTTAGGAACCATCCGTATTCATCATACCTATATCAAAGAATTTTTAAGATTTCTAGAAGACTGTGGAAAGGTCATAACAGATATTGATCGTAATTCCATGGAAAATATTTAAAAAGCCTGTCCATGAGGCGCATTACTGCGCAAAGTTATAATAATAAGCTGCAGGTCATTTCAACATTTTTGCAGTATCTGCAAGTGACAGATTATATTGGAGAGTTTTCAAATCCGATTCCACTGTATTATAAGAAGAGTTATCCGGGTGTAAATGAAATCGATAACCTGGATCAAAAACTGAATCTGCTGATAGCACATCTTGGAGAATTTCCAGAGAATCTGCGGATTATGAGTCTCATCCTGCTTACTACAGGTATAAAAAGGGCCAACTATTTCTTTTGAGAAATGCAGATTTTTACTATAAAGATGAGAACAGTTGGATGAAGGTACCGGATACCACCAGAAGTATACCAATTCCGGATATTTTGCATTGGCTTGTTCTAAGATATTCGGATAGAAACCATATACCTGTGGAAAATCTGCTTTTCTTGAATAACGGCAAAAGGTTTACTGCTGAAGGATTTCAAAATGCGATTATGAAACAATGCAGGAAGTCTGGTATCTTGACGAATGTGTATGTGTTTAAAGGCAATGGCTACCAAAAAGAAGTGTGTAAAGCATTTTATAGAAGCGGTACCTCGATTCAGGTAATTCGTGATTATATGGGTTATCAAACAGATGAAATTGTAAAGAAAAATATCGGATTGCTGGATGAAGAACTGGTGAAAAAGTCGATGGAGTTTTATGCAAAAATGGAAAGCAGCCTGGGAGGAAATTTACTGATGGCAAATTACGATAAGATGAACAAGGCTAATCGGCAGGAAAGCAGAAGAAAAATTGAACTTGCTGTAGAAGAAATACGCAGAGCTGCTTCAGCGGGGAAAGATCTATCGGTGTCTGAACTTTCACAAAATACAGGACTGTCTAGAGGCTTCTTTTACAAAAATGAAGAAGTAAAGTCTGTGTTGGAGGAAGAGCGGGAAAAGATAGATCAGGGTAAATTGGCGCAGATTAAGCGGGAAGTCCGGGAGAAAAGTATGGAGAAACAGGTGGAAATCTATCAGAATGAGATAAAAAAGTTGTTAGAAGAAAATGAACGATTGAAAAAAGAGAATATAATGCTGACAAGAAAACTGGAAAGGCTGACAATGAAATAGGAGATCAGATTATTAGAAAGCATGAGAATGCTGAAAAAGTGTGTATTGTGTTAAAATGCTAAAAATAGGCATTTCTTATAAATCGACCGGTTTTATACTCCGATCTGGTGGGGCATCGCCGCATGGCCGGTAGATCACTTCGTTGAAGATAATGATTTTACAGGGAAGACAGTCATTCCGTTCTGTACTTCGGCATCCTCCGGAATCGGAGACAGCGGTGAATTGCTGGCAGACATGGCAGGAACGGGAGACTGGCAGGAAGGACAGAGATTCCAGTCAAGTGCTTCTGAAGAGGATGTAGTAGCTTGGGTGGACAGCCTGGGATTGTAATTGAATAGTTGAATTTGAAAAAGTGAAGTTGAAGAGGTGAGGTCAGGGAATGTGTTGGATAAAGACAAAACGTTCCTTTGCTATAGGACTGGTGAAAACTATGATGCAAGGACATTCAGGAGAGAAGTGCTGAAGCTTTATTTGTGAAATTTAGGCTGTATTCCAGTAATTAAATCCAATTTATTAAAAATCGGAATATCCATTGACATGCCCGAGGTTGTCTTTTATACTAAATTATAGCCGTGGAGACACGGCTAATTTTCCAACATAAGGTTAGATAAAACTAACCAAAGAGAGAAAAAACTAACCATGAAAAGAAGAAAAGCTACACGTTGGTGGCTGTTTGTTATTACCGGGATCTTGATCATCGCAGCGGCCATTTATATATACGTTCCCGATTTTTTTGACAATTTAAAATCAGCCCGGACATATGATGATCTGCGGGATAACTATGTGGAAGTCCCTTCTGAAGAAGGCGGAGAAGAAAAAGAAGACTGGTGGCTGACAGACGTTTTTGTCAATTTTGAGGAACTTCGGGGAGAGAATGAAGACATAATAGCATGGATCCGGTTTGACAATACGGAAGAAACGCAGATCGATTATCCGGTCCTGTATTCCGGGGACAACACGGAGTATCTGCGAAAGGATCTGTATGGCAATGAGCATACGGCAGGCAGCATTTTCCTTGAGGGGCTGAACCAGCCGGGCTTTTCCGATTACTATTCGATCATATACGGGCATAACATGAGGGACGGGAGCATGTTCGGCAGTCTGGATAAATATAAGGAACAGTCCTTTTGGAGTGAGAACCAGTATTTTACCTTATATACAGAAAATATGGTTTACCGGTATCAGATATTCGCCTGCCAGAATGCAGTAAACGGCGGGGTTGTCTATAAGATCGGATATGAGCCGGGGGAAGAGTATCAGGAGTTACTTGACGGCCTGTCGGAAGATTCCCTGATCGATACCGGGATACATCCGGACAGCAGCCATAAGGTCATGACGCTGTCCACTTGTACCGGAGACGGATACAGCAGACGGTTTGCAGTCCACGCAGTCTGTGTGGATGCGCAGAGTACTGATACTGCCGGGGAGCAAGAATAACCGTGAGAGGATAGTGGAATATGAAGAAAAATGAAAATCTGTCTGCCGCCGGAGAGATCGGCACGAATGTCCCGAAAAATGTAGAGGAGATGGAAGAAGATTTCCTCGAGGTGATCTATCAGCACTGGCGGAACGGGGAGCCGATGCGTTTGGTTGATTTTGCAATGGAGACCGGAGAAAACAAGACACATCTGAGAAGCCTTGCCAGGCGCCTGATGAATCATCGATATATTAAGATGGAAGATGATCTGATCATCCTGACTGATATAGGCAAGATGAGAGGAAAAGAGTGCCTTGACCGCCATCATAAACTGACCCAGTTTTTTCAGATGGTCAGCGGAATGGATCAGGAGGAAGCGGAGAGGGATGCCTGTCGGGTTGAACATACGCTCAGCCGGGCAGCCATGGAAGGGATCACCAATTTCCTGATCCGTGGCGATGTATATGACAGAAGCTATTCCAACATGGACCTGTCCCTTCTGTTTGAACCGGGGACTTATGAGATGGCGATGGAGATTTATGAAATCGAACGCAGACAGCCCAGGATCATTGCCCGGGAGTGGAAGCTTTTTGAACCATATGTCTGTTTAGAGGTAAAAGAGGGCGAAAGTCGTTTCTGCATCCGGAAAAGGAAGCGGGAAAAGATGGTAAGCCTGTGGTACAGGAAAAAAGATGACTGGATACAGGCTGACGGTGATCCAGAACAGATTTATCTTCCAACGTATCTGTTTGAGTATTCGGTCAGCGCACAGGCTCCTGTCACAGAAGGTGATCTCGTGATCGCGGTGACAGAAGACGGGAGAGATCCGCTTATGCTAGACTACAGGGAAATCAATGTGCATGTAGTGTGACGGGAGGAAAAGTATGGCAACGGGAGATAATTTAAAACGGGATGGAAGGCCGTCTTTACTGCAGATACGGTATCTGATCGAGCTGAAAAAACTGCAGCCGGTAAAACGGGGATTTCAGGTGGCCATAGCAGAGCGGTGTCATGTGTCCAGACCCGGCATAAATAAAAGCCTGAAAAAAGCAATTGAGCAGGGACTGATCACACAGTACTATACGTTCACAGACTATGGAGAAGAATGGATAAAATCCTATGAAAACCTGATCGGCCGGCTGGAAAAATATCTGGACGATATTGATATCCCGGAATCAGAAAAAGAAAAGCATATCCGGATGATGGTTGAGGATATGGATCCCTTTCTGGTGGAATCCATCCTTTCCGCCCATGAGGAACTGGTAAAACCACAGAACAGGAAATATAAAAGCCTGATGAAGGATTTCGAATACAACATAGAAGAGGGAGAACATCTTCCTGTCCGCATTGTAGTCTATCGGATGACCCGGCGAAAGAACGGCGAAAGTCCATTTTCTATGGGAAACAGAGCGTTTGATTCTACAGCCGAGTTGACGAAAGAAAACGGGGATGCGTACCTTCTGCTGCATCCCTGTGAGATGCAGGCAAGATCAAGACTTGACGGGAAGATTATGACTGGTAAAATCCGAAGCCTGAAATATGAACACAATGGAGTACTGCAGCTTGTGGAAGAACTGAGAGAGGGAGCAGAAGTTATAAAACTCCCTTTGGAAGCATTTAAGATCCATATTGGTACGGGCGGTGAGATTAAGGGAACGCTGCCGATCACAGTGACCTGCAGCGTTGGAAACGGACATATGCCGGAGAGCACAGCCCTGTTGGTGTTTTGGATGTGATAAGGAGGGCGTCCTGAAGGAATAGTATGATTGCAATATATAATTAAGATTTGAAAATAACATAAAAAGACAGAATATATAATGCAATATAATTAAAAGTCAAAAAATTAACCAAGAAGAAACAAACTTGTTTAAAAATATGCTTGACAGTAACTGGAAGCATATGGTATATACTTGTTGAGGTTAGTGATAACTAATCAAAGAAAGAAGGAACTAACCATATATGGCCAAAATTACTCTTGTTTTTTGTGGTGTTTCGACTAGGGAATGGCGGATGTGTATGGTTCCCTTCGAAACACCATTATTTTTATTTGCCCGAATGGGCAGGAAAGGAGCATTTTATGAAAAAGCTTTTTAAGAAGTTTGCAGCAATCGGTATGGCGGCTATGATGATCATGGCGATGGGAGTGACGGCTTTTGCGGCTGCACCGGCGGGAACCTACAAGGTTAGAAAAAGGTGAAGAAAATGAAAAAAATAGTAGCTTTTATCCTTTCTTTTGCACTTCTTTTTTCTTCTGGAATGACCAACCTTCTCACTGTTTCCGCAGCGGAAAATGAAACGCAGTTAGAAAACGGAATATATAGTGTGCCGGTTTCTGTCAGAAGTGGGACTAGTACTACGTCTACATATGAGCAGTTCAGTAATAATATATATCGTAACGCAAGGATTGAAGCGGTAGATGGAAAATATAAAGTCACGTTACGTCTGATGGGGATGACAGATGAAAAAATAGCAGAGGTAAAAATAGCAAAAGAAGGGCTGACGATTTATGATTTGGCGGATATCAATGACCAGAGAAGTGGAAATATAGATGACTTCTATTGGAACCAATCTTCTTATTGGAGGACAGATTTTGAATGGGGAGTCTATAACGAAACTTTGGGATATAGAGACCTTACTCTTATGATAGAGAATCTTGGTAATTCCATCATGATTGTTTATCCTCAAACAGATGGAAGTACGACTCGTAAAGCAAGGCAGATAGATTTGGCGTATTCGCAAGGAGTAAAATTACCAGGAAAAATAGAAGATAATAACTATACGTGGAGTTATGTGTTTGGAAATACGTATAATGCTACGCGAGTAGGAAGATATCAGCAAAAAATAGATAATACCATCACCGAAAAGATTTCGGCGCTAGTTAATACAGAAGTCGAGGTAGCAGTAGAAGGAAACGAGGCGACGGCAACTTTTACATTGACGGAGCAAGGGGAAGAACAGATAAAGTCGGTGCGTAAGGCGGTCTCATGGAAACAGTATAATAAAAGTCATACATTTTATCCTTATGGTACAGAAAATTATGCTACCGTAGATATGAAGGAAGGAAAATTCCAGTTGACCTTCGACCTTACAGATTATAACGATATGGTATTTGGACCGATTGTTGAATTTACTGTGACAGAAGGAGAAACGACGACTTATTGGTATGGCGCACTTCGTTTGGCGGAAAAGGCGGTAAAAGGGATTACGTTAAAAGATGAGACGACAGGCATTGAGTTCGTGACTACAACGGCGAATGTCTCTGAAACAGCGAAATTGAAAGTGACAGTAGGAAGTGCGGAGGAAGAAGCCTTTTCTGCACTTTACGCGACGATTGAAGGAAGAGTAAAGGATTACCGGCTTTACGATATTCAGGTGGTGGATGAACAGGGAAATATAAGCGCAGTATCAAGCAAAGGAACGCTCCGCATTCCACTTCCGGAGGGATGGACAGAGGACGACAGTACCCTCAGAATCCAGCAGGAAGCGACAAACAGAGTAATAGGCAGCATGAAAGATGGCTATGCGGTCTATGATACGAACCAGATGGGACAGTATGCATTGACGAGGGCTTTTGATATTACTACTTCTGCGGAAAATCAAGGCCTTACAGATGGCGTATACACTGTTGAATGGTTCCTGCGCCATAAGAGTGCAGATGGCAGCTCCATGTCAGACAACGTATTTAATAAACCGGCGACTCTGATTGTGGACGGCGATACGGTACGGCTAGAGCTGGATATCAAAGGTGTAGATATGGGAACCGTAACAGGGTTCCTTACCCGTATGAACCTTCAATATATGGTAGAAGGAGCCGATACGGAGGGCAACATTTTTGATGACACCGATGAGAGTAGAGGGTATATTTATCCTGTGATCGAACAATATAAGAGAGCGGATGACGGCAGCCTTTATACGGAACAGCTTGGAGCCGGGCGGCAGATCTATTACCCTTATTATGCAGAGAAGATTTATATTGAGCTTCCGAAAACTGATGCGGGCTTCTATCGCGCAAACTTTCGGATTCCTTTGATGGACGGACTGACAGATGTAGATAATGGATCTGTAGGACATGCGGATGAGTGCGCGTACTTTATTGTTGATTACTCCACCGCTATTAAGCAGTCGGATACGTCGACAGAAGCCCCGATTTCCGATGCGTTATCTGAAGCAATTTTAGTGGCAGAACAGATGAAATGGGAGGAGTTTACACCTTCTGCATGGGATGACAGTGGAATAGAAGCAGCAATAGAAACGGCGAGGACAGCAGCAGATGGAAACGATAGTGAGGAAAAAACCAATGCATATTGGACACTCCAGACAGCGATAGATTATCTGACTGACCATTACCTTGCGGGAACAGCGGCGGCAGACGGGTTATATACGGCGGACGTTAGCCTGACGGATGGCGGAGCTGCAATCAATCGCGCAAGAGTAAATGTTAATTCCAGCAATACTACAGATATCAGACTGGACACAACAGAAATACAGTCTATGTCATATTATAATATTGACACGAGAGACTATACCGAAGCAGATGCAATCCAGGATTCCAACGGAACGATCATTGGATTTGCGTACACCCTTCGCTCATCGTTTGCAGTGACAGGCGGGGCTGCGGAAAGTGTTTACAAAAATCTGGCTGTGAAATATACAGACGCAAATGGAGAAGAACACAATACGTGGCTTAACATTGGAGAACTGACCTCGGTATCAGGATCAGATAAGACGTCTTTAGGAACAGCGCTTGAAACTGCGAATGCCCGTATTGAAGAGCAGATTGAGAAACCAGGCACATACGATGATGCTGCAATTGCAGCTCTGGAGACAGCAGTTGCCAATGCACTGACAGTTTATAACGATCCGACCGCTTTCCAGGAGGAAGTGGATGCTCAGGTGACTGCACTTGAAACAGCATTGGGTGCGCTGGCCGGAGATACAACAGACCTTAAGGCGCTGATCGAAACAGCAAAAAATGAGGCGGAGAATACGGACTATACCTCAGAGAGCAGGGAAGAACTTCTTGACCTCATTGCTGAAGCGGAGGAACTCCTCTCCGGAAATCCGAGCGCAGCAGAAGTGGAGGCTATGGAACTTAAGCTTCAGACGTTCCTTGATTCAGGACTTGTTGCAGTAGTAGACAAGATGGAACTGCAGTCGCTGATCGAGACGGCGGAAGCGATTGAGAATGATAATTATTCAGGATATGACAACCTGACCTCTATTCTTGAGAGCGCAAAAGAAGTTCTGAATGATGATAATGCGACAGCAGAGGAAGTGCAGGATATGATCAACGCCCTGACAGCGGCAATCAGCAACCTTGATGATTCCGTGAATAAAGATGATCTCAGGAACCTTGTGGATCAGGCGGAAGGGCTGATCGCAGACGGGACCTATGACGGATGCACACAGGAGAGCCTGAATCTGCTGAACAGTGCCCTGACAGCGGCAAAAGCAGTGCTTGAAGATGCTTCCGCATCCCAGGCAGATGTTGACCGCCATTACCAGATGATCGTAGATGCAGACGGAGCGATGTTAAAAGAACAGGATGGGCTTGCAGACGGTGTGTATGAGACAGCAGTAACAGTTCTCCAGGCAACAGATACGGATGGAACGCAGACCAGCATGGCACACAGCGCAGTAGTAGACCATAAAGCACAGGTGGTCGTAGAGAATGGAGTGCCGACTGCGATCCGGCTTACTTTCCAGCCGCTTACTATTACAGGCATGACCGGATACCTTGAGACGATCGGGTACTATGCAAACTACCATGACTCCGCGCTGCCGAGCGGGCTGACGGCGACGAGCGCATCTGTTCTTTCGTATTATACCGATGAGGAAGTTGCGGAGACCTTTGCATACAATAACGGCGTGGATCCTTTTGCAAGTTACAGACAGACGGAGGGCTCCTATCTGAAGACAGTGGAGATCCCTGTCGAATCGGACGGAAACGGCGGATATTATACAGAATACTGGATTCAGGTCTATGTTCCCGTTATGGCATCAATCAATCAGGCAAGCGGAACACAGAATGCAAAACTACGGCTTGATATTGATTCATGGACAGATATGACACAGATCAGCGGTGCAACCGATACCGACAAGGCTTCCCTTGAGCAGGAGATCACAAATGCTTCTACGCTTCTTGACGAAGTATCCGGAGGAAGTTACAGAAGCGAAGATGTTTCCGTGCTTGAAGCAGCCGTCACAGCAGGAAATGCATTCAATAATAACATGAATATCGACCAGACAATGGTTGACAAGATGGTAACAGCGCTCCAGAGCGCACAGAACCTGTTTACAACTCAGACGATCGATTCGGATAAAGAAACTCTATCAGAGCGGATCACCGAAGCAGAAGAGGCGCTGAACAGGGAAGATGTTACATATACAGATGTTTCCCGCCAGAATCTGGAGTGGGTACTGAATGCAGCGAAAGTAGTTTACGGGAACCCGGAAGCAACGCAGACACAGGTGAGCTGGTGGGCAGAGCGTCTCCGCCAGGCAATTGACGGGCTGAACGTGATAAGCGCGGATAAGACGGAACTGCAGGCTGCACTTGAGGCGGCGCAGGAACGCCTGAAAGACACAGAAAACTATAGCGGGGCATCTTTGGATACACTGCAGAGCCTGTACGACAGCGCACTCGCAGTTTATGAGAATGCTGGAAGCAGCCAGACGGACGTTGACTGACACGCATCGATTCTAAACTACTATTTGAACAACATGGTTCAGATCACAGAATCCTCAGATGTAGTAAAAGACGGGCTTTACTCCATGCTCATGACGGCATCCAACCTTGCGGGAAGAGACAGCTCGTTTACAGACGTAACGATTAAAGCTCTGAAAGCGGCGATTGAGCAAGCGGACGCGGTTTATACCAGCGATGACGTAACACAGGAAGAAGTGAATGAGCAGACCTCAAAACTTTACTATGCGATCCTTGCACTGGAAACCAAGCCCGCAGAAACACCCGGAACAGGAACCGGTGATGGCGGAAGCGGCAATGACAACAATGACGACGGCAACGATGGTGGAAATACGGACCTAGACATCGAGAACCTTGCCGACGGCGTATACTCCATCTATGGAGAGATGGTGAAGACAGACAAGACTTCCGAATCCATGTCCAATGCGGCGATCAATCACACGCTCAAGCTGACAGTTGAGGACGGGAAGTATTACATCACCATGAACTTCAATGGCCTTCAGTATGCCGGACAGTACGGCTACTTAAAAGACCTGCAGTATTTCCTGACCGGCTACACCACGAACCAGTACGGCGTTCCACAGGGAGACCTTGCAGATGTGACCATTGATTCCTACCAGACGGACGAGGATGGAAACCGCATCAGCGATTCCTTCGGAACAGACTATCCGGATTATGTGACCTTTGAGCTGATCCCGGAGGCTCTGGAAGACGGATTTGTACCGCTTCAGGTATTTGTCCCGATCATGGAGTCCATTGCTGACGGAACGGGCACCCAGGCGGTTTACCTGAAACTCGACTGGAGTACTCTGAAACTTACATCATCTGACGATCCGGACTTTGAGGACGACGGAAATAATGACAACAATAATGACAACGGAGATGATGGAAATAATGGCGGAAGCGGATTGACCGGCGGAAGCAGCCTGACAGGAGGCTCCACACTGGGAACTTCCAGTCTTGGCGGCTCCGGCCTCGGGTCTTCCAGCCTGGGTGGTTCCAGTCTCGGATCTTCTTCCCTGAAAAGTGGAAGCGGGCTTTCTTCCGCATCCAGCGTGAAGACGGATGATACGACGGCAGGCTACGGCGGATTTGCCGCACTGCTGGCAATCGGCTGCATGGCGGTCCTTGCGGGCGTAATGCAGAGAAGAACACAGAAGAAAGATAAGGAAACAGTTTAATACTTTAAAGAGCGGGAAGGGGCGGCGGCAGCGTGCGGCCCCTTCCCGATGTTTCCGGGAACAGGCGGAAATATCTGCTTGCGTATATATCGTTACTGAATAGTAACTACATATCGATTACAGACAGGAGAGATCAATGAATACGATAAAGAGAATGAGAAAGACCATTGCCGGTCTGCTGGCGGTCTTTGTGCTTGCTGTGATGGGGGCTGGCATGAGCGCTGTGCCGGTACAGGCGGCAAGCGGAAATGTGTATACCTGCGTGATCCATCCATGCTATGCCCATCCTGTTACCGGAGTGATCGAAGACTCCGGCGGAGAGGCGTCCTATGCCACCGGGCAGGGCATGGTGGAAGGTGCAGTCTATACGACAGGGATCATGGAACTGACAGACAGCGGAGAGTATTACCTGACGATCCGCATGAGTCTGATGGACTACACGTCAAACCACAGCTTCTGGGTGCAGAACGTGGGCGACTCCGGGTGGTCCAGCCCGGCGGTCGGGGTGACCGGAAGCGGTACGGACAGCAACGGGACGACTAATGACATTGCCATACAGGTGCCCAGCGAGAACTGCGTGGTGAGGGTTTCCATGTATGTAGATCCCATGGGAAGGGACGTTGTATTTTATCTCTATCCCAGTGATTACGCAGCAGGAAATAATACTGATATGAACGCTACCATTGTGACGGAAGCATCCGGAAGCAGCAGTTCAGGCAGCACCTCATCAGGCAGCAATTCTTCCGGAAGCAGCAGTACTGGAAGCAGCTCAGGTAGCGGTTCTTCCAGTTCCGGTTTTTCCCTGCAGAGCAGCGCAGGGCTTTCTTCCTCGGGATCTTTGGATACAGAGGATTCTTCCGACAACAGTTCTGACAGCACAGCGCCGGAGCTGTCCAGCTCCATAGAAGAGGCGGCGACGCCGTCGGCGGATTCCGCCACGGATACGGAACTGAACGGAGCCCAGGGGCTGAGCCTGTCCACGGCGGAAGATGCAGCGTCTGAAGAAGATGCATCAACATCTTCCGGCGGGAACAGTGCGTTTGCTATTGGGGCGGCGATCACCATATCCGGTCTGATCCTGATGGGCGTCACGGCGGTGATCGTCTATTTCTTCCGGAAGAACTGGAGAAGATGGGGCGGAGGTTATGATGATGACGAGACGTAAGATAAAGAACAGAAAACGAAGGGTGTCCGGCTTGCTGGTCTCCACAATGCTGGCCTGCTTCTTGGTTTCCGGATGCGTGGACCAGGGCGGCGGCTCTTCGGACACGTCAGAGACAGCGTCCGGCACGGCACAGAGCGCGGAGACACTGCTTGAGATCACAGACCCGGAAGAGAAAGCAGCGGTAGAGGCAGCAAAAGCGAAGGTGGCTGCGATGGACGAAGAGCCGCGGATCATTGCGACCTCCCCGGCTACAGCGGATATCTGCGACAGGCTGGAACTGGATCTTGTGGGTGTGTGCTCCAGCACCATATCTACCATACCGGAACGGTATGCGGAAGTGGAGCAGGTAGGGACATCTATGAGCCCGGATATGGAGATCGTGGCATCCCTTTCCCCGGACTGGATCTTAAGCCCTGCCAGTCTCCAGTCCGACCTGCAGCCCAAGCATGAGGCAATTGATACGGACTGGGCATTCCTGAACTTAAGGAGTGTACCGGGTATGTACCGGTCTATCCAGGAACTGGGCGAGATCTTCGGCAGGGAAGAGCAGGCGCAGGAGCTGGTGGACGAATTTACAGAGTTTTATGAAGAATACAGCACCAGGAACGAAGGAAAGGAGAGCCCGAAGGTGCTGATCCTGATGGGGCTTCCCGGAAGTTATATCATTGCGACGGAGAACTCCTATGTGGGGAGCCTGGTGGAACTGGCAGGCGGTGAAAATGTGTATGCCGGAACAGACCAGGAGTTCCTGACCGTAAATACGGAGGACATGAAGACGAAAGAACCGGATATCATCCTCTGTGCGGCACACGCACTGCCGGATCAGGTAACGGAGATGTTCAAGGAGGATTTTGAGACCAACGATATCTGGCAGCATTTTGATGCGGTACAGAACGACCGGGTCTACTACCTTACCTATGAACTGTTCGGTATGAGTGCTACCTTTGACTATCCGGAGGCATTGGAAGAGCTTCAGCCGATCCTCTATCCCGAGAGCGAGGAGGACGAAGAAAAGGCAAGGGAGAACAGCGACAATGCAACGAAAGCGGCAGAGGAGAGTGAAGCTTCCGAGAAGATAGATGAAGAAACTCTGCAGGAGATCACAAAGTAAGGAGGGATGACCGTGAGTGAAGAGAAAGATGTAAGAGAGGACAGCCCGCTTATCAGTGACCCGGAAGACATCCGGAAGGTGGATAAGAGCCGGAAAAAGAAAAAGACAGCGCGGGCAGCCCTTTCCTTTATCATTATGGCTGTACTGCTGATAGTCCTGATCTTTGCTTCCGTGAATATCGGGAGCCTGCAGGTATCGCCATCCGAGCTGTTCCGGGGCTTGTTCATCGAGCGGATCGAGAACGTGGCGGCAATCTATGACCTCCGGTTCCCGAGGATCGTGATCTCCCTGTTTGCGGGAGCTGCAGTTGCGGTTTCCGGTGTGCTGTTCCAGGCGGTGCTGAAGAACCCGCTGGCAGATCCGGGGATCATCGGAATCTCCAGCGGGGCAAGCTTTGTGGCAGTACTGGTCACGGCATTTCTGCCGTCCCTGTATTTCTTTACCCCGCTGTTCGCATTTGCGGGAGGTGTGCTGGCATTCTTTCTGGTGTACAGCCTGTCATGGAAAGGGGGATTAAGCCCCTTGAGGATCATCCTGACCGGTGTGGCGGTAAGCGCCATGTTCACAGGGCTTTCCGATGCGCTGAACTCCATGACCGGAGGGAACTCATCTGGCGTGGCCTCCATCGTGGAGGGAAATATTACACAGAAGACGTGGGATGATGTGCAGACGCTTCTGCCTTATGTGATCATCGGTCTGATCCTTACCATTCTGTTTTCAAAGATGTGCAACCTGATGTCACTGGAGGACAAGACGGCGCGGGGACTGGGCGTGAACGTGAACCTGATGCGGATCGTGATCTCTCTGATCGCGGTGCTTTTGGCGAGTATCTCCACAGCGGTTGCGGGAGCCATCAGTTTCCTGGGGCTTATCGTGCCGCATATCGGCCGCATCCTGGTGGGAAGCGACCACCGTGCGCTGATCCCGTTTTCCATGCTGGCAGGAGCCTTTACCTTCCTGCTTGCCGATACCATCGGCAGGACGGTGGCGGCGCCCTACGAGGTGTCCGCATCCATCATCATGAGCGTGATCGGGGGGCCGTTCTTTATCATTCTGTTAAGGAGGTCGAAGAAATATGCAGCATGAGGATAACAAAAAGCCTGCCATGGAAGTGCGGAACCTGTTCTTCTCCTACGGGAAGAACAAGGTGTTAAAAGATACCTCGTTCAAGATCGAGGAAGGGAAGATCACGACGATCATGGGGGCGAACGGGTGCGGCAAGTCCACATTGTTCAATCTGATGACGAAGAACTTATATCCGAGGAAAGGGAACATCTTCCTCCACGGAAAGAATATCCAGAACCTTGCCCTGAAGGAATTTGCCCGGAAGGTATCCATCGTACACCAGTACAATACCTCGGCAGACGATATCACGGTGGAGCGGCTGGTCTCCTTCGGGCGGACGCCCCACATGAAGATGATGCAGAGCCGGAGCGATGAAGATGAAAAGCTGATCGACTGGGCAATGGGAGTGACAAATGTGGAGAAGTACCGGGACCGGGAGGTAAGCCGCCTGTCCGGCGGGCAGAGGCAGCGCGTATGGATCGCCATGGCGCTGGCTCAGAACACGAAGATCTTGTTCCTGGATGAGCCAACTACTTATCTGGATATCCGGTATCAGATCGAGATCCTGGAGCTGGTGAAAAAACTCAATCAGGAATACGGGATCACGATCATCATGGTACTCCATGACATCAACCAGGCGATCCATTTTTCAGACCGGATCATCGGGTTGAAAGACGGACATGTAGCGGCAGAAGGGACACCGGATGAGATCATCACCACAGAGTGTATCCGGGAACTGTACGGGATCTCCCTTGGAGTGACCACAATAGAAGGAAAGAAATTCGTACTGACCGTGTGACGGTTGGAATCAGCAGGACAGGAGGCGCATCTGTGGAGGCGCTTCCGGGTTCTGAAAAGTACGGGAAACAGGAGTGAATGAAAATGAATAATAAGAATCCGCTCAGGATTTTTTGGATCATACTGGGGTTTATCTGCCTGGGGCTTGGCTCAGTGGGGATCGTACTGCCGATCCTCCCGACCGTCCCGTTCTTTATGGCAACTGTGTTCTGCTTTGCCAAAAGTTCAAGGAGGCTCCATGACTGGTTTGTAAGCACAAACCTCTATAAAAAGCATCTGGACAGCTTTGTGAAGCAGCGGGCCATGACGATGGGGACCAAGCTGCGTATTGTAGGGACTGTGACAGTGGTCATGGCAATCGGCTTCATCCTGATGAAAAATGTACCTATAGGAAGAGCCTGCCTGGCTGTTGTCTGGGTATGCCACCTGCTTTACTTCTTCCTGCGGGTGAAGACCATTAGGCCGGAAGAGGCGGCGGAAACATGAGCCCGGATGGAAGACGGGCGGCGGCCATTGAAGAAAAGAGAAGGAAAGAGCAGTATGTGGTGGAAGAAATGATCCGCCTGTACTGCCGGAAGAACCATAAAGGCTATGACCGGAAGTCGGGCAGGATGTGCCCGGCCTGCCGGGAACTCACCGAATATGCGAGGCTGCGCAGCGAGAAATGTCCTTTTATGGAGAATAAAACTTTCTGCAGCAACTGCAGCGTCCACTGTTATAAACCGGAAATGCGGGAAAAGATCCGGCAGGTCATGCGGTTTTCCGGACCGCGGATGCTCCTGTACCATCCGGTGCTTGCCGTATGGCATGTCGTGTGCAGTGCAAGAGAGAAGAATAAGCAGAAGTAAGAGTAAGAGAGGATACTATGATCAAGAAACGACTCGTGGGGCTGTTGTCTCACGCAAAGAAATATATCATATATCAGGTGATCTGGCAGTGGCTGGCCCTGCTCTGCCAGGTTGTCGTGATCTACAGTGCATCCATGCTGCTGGAGACTGCGCTGTTTGGGGAGGTGACATCTCGGACAGCGGCTTACTATGGTGCATTGGTAATTGTGGCGCTGCTCCTGCGGTTTGTCTGTGACAGGCAGGCATCCCATGCGTCTTACCACGCTAGCGTGGACGTAAAGCGGATCTTAAGGGATAAGATCTACAGCAAGCTGCTCCGTCTGGGAGCGTCCTACCGGGAGAAAGTGACCACGTCCGAAGTCGTCCAGATGGCGGCGGAAGGGGTAGAGCAGCTGGAGACCTATTTCGGGAAATATCTTTCCCAGCTCTTCTACAGCCTGCTGGCGCCGGTGACATTGTTTGTCATCCTGTCCTTTGTAAACTGGCAGGCAAGCCTTGTCCTGCTCGTCTGTGTTCCTCTGATCCCCATTTCCATTGTTGCGGTCCAGAAGATCGCGAAGAAACTTCTGAATAAATACTGGGGCATCTACACGGAACTGGGCGACAGCTTCCTTGAGAACCTGCAGGGCCTGACGACACTGAAGATCTACCGCACAGATGAGAAGAAAGCGGAAGAGATGGATGAGGAATCCCAGCGGTTCCGGCAGATCACTATGAAGGTGCTGACCATGCAGCTCAACTCTACCAGCGTTATGGACATCATCGCCTACGGCGGCGCAGCGGTGGGGATGATCGTGACGCTCACTCAATTCATGAAAGGGAATTTGAGCGTCCACGGGGCATTGATGCTGATCCTGTTGGCATCGGAATTCTTCATTCCGCTGCGTCTTCTTGGATCCTTCTTCCATATCGCCATGAACGGTATGGCGGCAAGCGACAAGATTTTCGCCCTGTTAGACCTGCCGGAACCGGAAGAAAAAAACGGGCGGCTGGATGGCACAGCAATGGACATCGAGTTTTCGGGGGTACGTTTCTCCTATGAGACAGACCGGGAGATACTGAAAGGGATCGACATGGAATTCCCGGCAGGAAGTTTCACCTCACTTGTGGGCACATCCGGCTGCGGTAAGAGTACGGCTGCTGCGATCCTCATGGGGAGGAATCTCGGATATCAGGGAAGTGTGACAATTGAGGGAAAAGAACTTTCTGAAATACAGGAAAGCAGCCTGATGGACCAGATCACCCTGGTCAGCCACAACAGTTATCTCTTTAAAGGGACTGTGGCGGACAACCTGCGGATGGGAAAACCGAATGCGACAGAAGATGAAATGAAGGACGCCCTTGAGAAAGTGAACCTGTGGGGATTCCTCCAGGCACAGCAGGGACTTTTTACAAAAGTCCTGGAGAAAGGGAGCAACTTCTCCGGCGGACAGTGCCAGAGACTTGTCATCGCCCGGGCACTTCTTCACGACACACCGGTCTATATTTTTGACGAGGCGACTTCGAATATTGATGCGGAGAGCGAGGAGATGATCATGGATGTGATCCATAAGCTTGCGGAGACAAAGACCATTCTCCTGATTTCTCACCGGCTTGCAAATGTGGTGAAGTCGGATCGGATCTATATGATGAAGGAAGGACGCATCGCAGAAACAGGAACCCATGAAAAACTGATGGAAGCAGACGGCGACTATGCGGAACTTTATCGTTCGCAAATGGAACTGGAGCAGTACGGGAAGGAGGCGACGGCATGAATGGAGAAATGAATCATAAGGCTGCAGGCATGGAGACAACAGAAACACAGGCAGGCGGCCGACGGAGCGGCATCCGTATCATGGGTCAGCTCATCGGTCTGGTGAAGCCCCTCCTTCCTGTGATGCTCCTGGCCATTGCGCTCGGGACAGTCGGCCACCTGTGCGCCATCTTTCTTACGATCCTGGCAGGATACGGACTGATGCACATCCTTCTGGATCCGGTCATGGAGATGCTGGGGCTGAGCCTTGCGGCTTCGGGCGCCGGGATGTTCCTTCGGATGGAGTCGCAGACTTTATTTATCGCGCTGGTCGTAATGGCGGTGATGCGGGGTATTCTGCATTATGGAGAACAGTACTGCAACCATTTCATTGCATTTAAGCTGCTGGCGATCATCCGGCATAAGGTATTCGCCGCACTCCGGAAGCTCTGCCCGGCGAAACTGGAGGGGCGGGATAAAGGGAACCTGATCTCTGTCATTACTTCGGACATAGAACTTCTGGAAGTCTTTTATGCACATACGATCTCACCCATTGCGATCGCAGTACTGACCTCTCTTGTAATGATCTTATTTCTCGGACGGATCTCGCCTGCTGCGGCAATCCTTGCACTGGCAGGTTATCTGGTGGTCGGTGCAGTGATTCCGCTGTTTTATGGAAAAAGAGGAGCGGATAAGGGCATGGAATTTAGGAACGGGTTCGGGGATCTGAACAGTTTTATTCTGGATTCTCTCAGAGGATTGGACGAGACAATCCAGTATCGGCAGGGAGAGAAGAGAAGGAAAGAAATGGCAGAGCGCTCGGACCGGCTCGGTGAAGTACAGAAAGGGCTGAACCGGCTGGAAGCTTCACAGAAATCCGTGACCAATCTTGTGATCCTGCTGTTCTCCTTTGCAATGCTGTTTCTGATGATCGCATTGAGGCAGGCGGGGAGCGTAGATCTTACCGGCATGCTGGTGGGCGCCATTGCCATGATGGGATCATTCGGTCCGGTGACGGCTCTTGCCAGTCTGTCCAATAACCTGAACCAGACTCTGGCAAGCGGGGAGCGTGTGTTGCGCATCCTTGAGGAAGAACCGAAGGTGGAGGAAGTGGCAGGTGCAGAGAGTGTTTCATTTACCGATGCAGAGGCGGACAATGTTGACTTTGCATATGACGAGGAACAGATTTTGAAAGACTACTCCATCAAGATCCCGAAAGGAAAAGTTATCGGCATCCACGGGGCCAGCGGTTCCGGCAAGTCTACCTTGCTGAAACTCCTGATGCGGTTCTGGGATGTGCAGGGCGGACAGATCCTGATCTCAGGACGGGATGTGCGGGGGATCAACACCTCGGACCTGCGTGAGATGGAAGCCTATGTGACTCAGGAAACGGTCCTGTTCCATGATTCTATTGCAAACAATATCGCCATAGGGAAGACCGGTGCGTCAAGGGAAGAGATCATGGAGGCCGCAAAGAAAGCGTCCATTCACGACTTCATTATGACGCTGCCGAAAGGATATGACACAGAAGTCGGAGAACTGGGCGATACACTGTCCGGCGGCGAGAAACAGAGGATTGGGATTGCCAGAGCGTTTCTGCATGATGCACCTTTCTTCCTGCTCGATGAGCCTACCAGCAACCTGGATTCCCTGAATGAAGGGATCATCCTGAAATCCCTGAAAGAAGGGAAAGGGGATAAGACCGTACTGCTTGTGTCACACAGGAAGTCCACCATGAATCTGGCGGATATCATGTATGAGATGGCTAACGGGAGACTGTCATAGATCAGAATCGGAAAACTGGCAGTAAGAGATATACCGAGAAAGATAAGGAGGATGATATGGCAGGACGGAAATGGAAACGGGCGGCGGCATTCCTGCTGGCAGGCGGGATGCTGCTGAGCCCGTGTCAATATGTGTTCGCAGCGGAGGGGCAGGCACAAGAGCCTGCATCGGCTGCGGAGTCCGGGACGCTGACTGCGTTGGATGGGGACGGCTCACCTGTTGCGGTTTCAGATACGGTGCTTGCAATGCTTGATGCAGGAACAGTTTATCTGGATGAAGCGTCAGGGTATCTGCTGAGCCCGACAGATGGGACCAGAATCGACCCGGTCACGGGAGAAGTGATTGCGGAATCAGAAGAAGAACCATCTGAAGAGCCGGATGGACCGCAGAGCCCGGAGAATCCGGAAGAACAGGAAAACACTGATGACGAAGAAACCCCGAAAGATTCAGAGGTCCCCGGGGAGGATAAGGATCCGGAGAACTATGAGGATACCAGTGATACAGAAAAGCCGGAAGAATCTGGAGATAATGGTGATATAGAAGCCCCGGAACAGGGCGAAGACCAGAGCAGTCAGGAGGACTCAGAGAACGGGAGTGCCTCCAACCGCGAGGCACTGATACAAGGGGCGCAGATTGTGGAAGCCCCGGTGATTGTTGAGGATTTCCGCTTCTGGACGGTGGCAAGGAAATATGGCTTTGCGAAAGGAGATATTTATATCAGGGAAGCCATGCCGGAGAAAACAGCAGACCTGACGGAAGCTTCTATGGATAAGACATCTGCCCTGAAGGATTTCAGTAAACTTTCCCTGTCGGAAGGCCTGACGGAGAACAAGATAAGGGCAGATCTGGTACAGCTCTCGGAAGGTGTGCGGGCTGTGGGATATCTCAGGGAAAACGGTCTTCTCTATATTTTAAAAGAAGAGGAAGATGGCTGGCTCTATGTGGAATCCGGCTCGGTCAGAGGATTTGTGAAAGCGGAAGAAGTATATACGGGAGAAGACGCCCAGACGCTTCTGGAACAGTACCAGGAAACTGCAAAGAAAAGGGCAGAGGACATGGGGCAGGAATATACCGGGATCGAGAATGCGGCTCCGATCGCCGAGGCCCTGGTGATGCCTGCGGAAAATCAGGCATATACCTACCTGAGAGCCACTGTGGACCAGACTGTGATAGAGAAAGAATATGCCCTTGTCAATGTGCCTGAACTCAATATCAGGGAAGGCAAAGGGGCTGACTTTGAAACCGTAGGAACGCTGGAAGAAGGAGCACTGTGCTATATCATTGCGGACAAAGCAGACGAATGGATCTATATTGAATCGGGAGATGTCCGGGGCTTCGTAGGCGGTGAATACCTTGACTATGGCGAAGAAGTGACAAAGCAGGTTGAAACGGCAGGAGAGGACAGCTTTTCTGTTGCGGAGCAGGCAGTAGGGCCGGAAGAGAACGGTGCCCTATATTATACGCTTACTTCTGTAAAATCCGGGATTCCGGGCGGCGAGGTGAGACAGTCCCTGATCGAATTTGCATCCCAGTTTATAGGGAACCCGTATGTATGGGGCAGCACCAGCCTGACGGACGGGGCGGATTGTTCGGGATTCGTCCAGAGCATCTATAAGGAATATGGCTATGAACTGCCGCGGGTGGCTGCCGACCAGGCGTACAGCGGCACCCAGATCGCCGTGGAGGATGCCCAGCCTGGTGATCTGGTGTTCTATGCAGATGAGAGCGGGGATATCTACCATGTGGTAATATACGCAGGAAACGGGGAAACTATTGAGGCACAGAGCAGCGACACAGGAATCGTGAGAGGCACTTTGGATACAGCGGACGCTGTATGGGCTGTGCGGATTCTGGAGGATAGCGCCTATACGCTTTCAGCCGGAAATATCAGCGAAGTGAACGCAACTTCCGAAATGTATGGGAAAAGCCTAGGAACATTTAAGCTTACATACTACTGTGCATGTGAGATCTGCTGTGATGTGGAGACCGGCATTGCAGCCAAGGGAACCCCTGTCGTGGAGGGCAGGACGATCGCGGTTGATCCGGATGTCATCCCGCATGGCACACAGGTCATTATAAACGGTCATGTTTTTACTGCTGAGGACTGCGGCGGGGCGATCGACGGGAACCACATCGATATTTATGTGAACGACCATCAAACAGCTTTGGAGCTGGGGACCGGACAGGCAGAAGTGTATCTTGTAAAGTAAGCAATGTATTTTCGCTGCAGGGGACTACTCTGGAAACAGGCAGTCCCCTGCCCTATAAGGAGGGATGCTGTATGGAACTGGGACAGTCGTTGGAAGATTATTTGGAGGCGGCGTATCTGATATCAGAGAAGCATCCGACGAGAAATATTGATATTGCGGTTTTACTGAACCGTTCAAAACCCAGCGTATCTGTTGCCGTGAAAGAGTTGATGAAGAAAGGGTACGCCCTAAAGGATAGTAACGGGAATGTGTGCCTTACGGAAAAAGGAAAACAACTTGCAAAGAATGTGTATGAAAGGCATCAGTATTATAAAAATCTTCTGATCCGGGCGGGAGTCGAACCCGAGACGGCAGAAAAAGAAGGGTGTGCTCTGGAGCATGTGCTCAGCAATGACAGCCACAGGAAACTGGAGAAATATATCAGGGAGCTGGAAAGAGATAATTGAATAAGTGGCAATTTGTGCAGGCAAATAAAATATAATTCGTTTCGGGAGATAATGATAAAAATATATTAAAACAAATATTGATATCCGTTCTCATTTAATGTATTATTATACTAAAGTTAGAGTTAACTAACCAATAAAGGAACACGTATTATATGATTACTAAGCCAGGAGGTACGCTATGAGTGTTGTTATTATTGGAGGACATGACAGAATGGTATGTCAGTATAAAAAGATCTGTAAACAGTTTAACTGTAAGGCAAAAGTTTTTACACAGATGTCCGCTTCACTGGGAAAACAGATCGGCAGCCCGGATCTGATCGTACTGTTTACGAATACCGTTTCTCATAAAATGGTCCGCTGCGCTGTGGAAGAGGCGGAGAAATGTAATGCAAATGTGGTGAGATGCCATACAAGCAGCAAAAATGCGCTGGAAGAGATTCTTGAATATACCTGTGCATAATAATACAGAGAACTAATACCGAAGTTCCGTGATATTCCGACGGAACTTCGTTTTTTTTATAAAAAGTATCAATTGGAGCGGGATAGATGAAAATACGAGCATGAACTATATTGGCTAATCATAGATATTCTATAGACATATTAACTGTCCGCTAAGTATCCAATTTTTTACGAGTCATCAGAAGTTAAGTTTGCGAATACTGTTAATGCGATTCCCCTTTGATAAAAGTCCTTTCGGAATAAAAAAGGCCAAATGGAGCGGAAAAGACTTTTCAGGTTTGTTATGATAATGACTGGAAGTGCCAAAGGGCACTTTCAAAAACCCTATGGGTTAGCAAAACCTAACTAAAGGAGGAAAATGTAATGTCTGAAGTGAATACGGACAAAAAACTGAAAGGAAAAGACCTCATTACCATCGGTATCTTTTCCGCAATCTACTTTGTTATCAACTTTGCCTTCATGCTTCTTGGAGGCATCCACCCTGTTCTTTGGATGCTGATGCCTGGTTTCATTGCAGTGTTTGCAGGTATTCCCTTTATACTGATGGTGGCGAAGGTTCAAAAACCGGGTGCAGTTTTCCTGATGGGGCTTATCACTGCGCTTATCTATTTTGTCACTGGACAATTTACTCTGGTCATCCTGATCTCGATGGCTTCTACTTGTATTTTGGCCGAAGTTGTCCGAGTAGTGACCAAGTATAACAGCTTCAAGGGAAATTCCATTGCCTATGTGATTTTTTCGCTGGGGATGGTCGGCTCGCCCCTTCCCATCTGGCTGTTTAAAGCCGATTTTCTGGCGCAGATTACAGAACAGGGAATGCCTGCTGATTATGTTGCGGCAGTTGAAGCCCTGTCGTCCAATGCAATGTTAATCGTTCTGTTTGTTGCTCCAATCATCGGTGGTATCATCGGTGCATTTATTGCCAGAGGTCTGTTCAAAAAGCACTTTGTAAAGGCAGGAATTGTGTGATGAATGAGGCAGGCAAAAAACATACATTAAGGTTCGATCCACGGACGGAATTGCTTTTGTTGGTGCTGGCAAATATTGTAGCCTTTACCCAGCACTCCGTATGGGTTGAAATTACATGGGTTGTTTTTCTGCTCCTGCTGATTGTTGCCTGCGGGTGTGGGAAATCCGCAGGCAAACTGGCAATCGCATTTGGGATTTGTCTGGCGTTGCAATACTATGTATTCCCAAACGGGCCGAAAATTTTAGCCAGCAGCTTCACGATCATTGTATCTTATGCAAGAAAGATTTTCCCTTGTTTGATTGTCGGTACGATGGTTTTACAGAAAACGCCCGTCCGGGAATTGATGGTTGCGCTTCGGAAATGGCATATCCCGCAGGGATTGATTATTCCTTTGTCTGTAACCGTCCGGTATTTTCCTGCCTTGAAAGAAGAAACCGGCTATATCCGGGATGCCATGAAGCTCCGTAATATTCATGGGGTACAAAAAATTGAGTGCTTACTGGTGCCAATCATGATCTCTGCAACAACGACAGCGGAAGAATTATCCGCAGCCGCTGTTACACGGGGCATTGAAAATCCTGCGCCAAAGACAAGCATGATTGAAATGAAGTTCGGTGTGCAGGACTTTTTGTGTCTGGCGGCAGGTTTGATTTTTTGTGTGATTTCAATTACGGTAGGTTAAGGAGGTGTTCCATGTGATCCAAATTCAGGATGTATCGTTTGAATATGAGAAAGAGCAGGGAACGCTTTTCCATATTGACCTGAATATCCAACAGGGAGAATGTGTTGTCCTTACAGGGGAGTCGGGCTGTGGCAAAACAACAGTGACAAAACTGATTAACGGCTTAATTCCTCATTTTGTCGAGGGCGGCACTTTATCCGGTACAACCATTGTAAACGGTAGGGAAGTACCGAAAACAGAAATGTATCGGCTGGCAGAGCAGGTTGGCTCTGTGTTCCAAAATCCGAAATCTCAGTTTTTCAATATTGACTCGGACAGCGAAATCACTTTTGGCTTGGAAAATGCGGGTGTCGAACCAAAGAAAATCAAAGAGCGCTATGAGGCCACTGTTTCCACCCTGAAAATTCAATCGCTTTTGGGAAGAAACATTTTTTCCATGTCTGGCGGAGAAAAACAAAGTCTTGCGTTTGCCTCTGTATATGCCATGAACCCGTCCATTTTTGTGCTGGACGAGCCGACAGCAAATCTGGATGCCGACGCGATTGACACTTTACGCCAACAGATTATCCAGATCAAAAAAGAAGGACGGACAGTTGTTATTGCCGAACACCGCCTATATTTCCTGATGGACCTGATTGACCGGGCAATCTTCATTCAAAAGGGGAAAATCGTTCAGATATTTTCCGGGGATGAGTTTCGCAATCTTTCGGATGAGCAGCGTATCAGGATGGGGCTAAGAAGTCTTGTTCATCCTGTGCTGGAGCTGCCTCCCGCCGATTCGCCAGGAGTGCAGGAAGGCTTATCTGTAGAAAATCTTTCCTGTGCCTTTGATAAGCAGCCGGTATTCAGCGGCGTTGGTTTTTCTGCAAAACGGGGCGAAGTGTTAGGTATTGTCGGTCATAACGGCGCGGGAAAAACGACGCTGACACGCTGCCTGTGTGGGCTTTTGAAAGAAGTGGATGGAACGGTTCGGCTGGATGGCCAAGCACTGAAAGCAAAACAGCGTAATAAGGCCAGCTTCTGCGTGATGCAGGATGTGAACCATCAGCTCTTTTCAGACAGCGTATGGAACGAATGTGAACTGGCGCAGCCGGATTGTCCGCCGGAGCGGATTGAAGAAATTCTCAGGTCTTTTGATTTGCTGGATTTCAAGGACCGTCATCCGATGGCCCTGTCGGGAGGCCAGAAGCAGCGCCTTGCAGTGGCAACCGCTATTCTCTCCGACAAGGATGTGCTTGTCTTTGACGAGCCTACCAGTGGGCTGGACTATCATCGTATGCTGGAAGTGAGCAACATGATCCGCAAGTTGAATGATGAAAATAAAGTTATCATCATTGTTTCCCATGATTTTGAGTTTTTGGGCCGGACTTGTGATAAAATATTTGATATGGAGGGATGCTCCAAAGAAAGGGGGTAGCGTCTATGCCGGAATTATTCCAGGAAATGTACTACGGCCCGAATGTTCAAAACCTGGTCGAGTCCGATGATTGTAAGGTTATGCGTTTAAGTGATAACTCCGGTGAAGGCATGATGACACTCTATCATGTTTTTCCAGGTGTATTTCTCATGTATAATGATTTCCACATGAAGGAGTGCGTTTCGGGTTTCCAGACAGATATGAACCTGCTTTGTATCGACCACTGCCGGGAAGGGCGCATTGAGCAGGAAGTCGGCCAAAATGCCTTTAGCTATTTAGAGGCTGGCGATCTTCGGGTGGATCGCCGCATCCATCATTCCGGCAAGGTGGAATTTCCACTTTCTCACTACCACGGTATTTCCATTGGCTTTCAGATGGAGACTGCGGCAAAGGAAATCCCGGCCTCTATGAAAGGCTTTTCTGTGAATCTTTATGAATTGCAAAAAAAGTATTGCAGCGACCGTACACCCTATGTCATTCCAGGAGAACCGGCCATTGAGCATATTTTTTCCGAACTTTACAATGTGCCGGTCAAAATCAAAAAAGACTATTTCAAGATCAAAGTGTTGGAGCTGTTGCTGTATCTGGACGCGCTGGAACTTTCAGGCCATACAGAAGAACGCCCCTATTTTTATAAAGGCCAGATTGAAAAAATCAAAGCAATCCAGGCACTTCTGACGCAGGATTTGACCAAAAACTATACTTTGGAAGAACTCTCCATGCGGTTTGATATTGCCCTGACCCCCATGAAAAACTGTTTCAAATCGGTATATGGCAGCCCGATTTTTACATACATGAGAAACTATCGTATGAACTATGCTGCCTCTTTACTAAAATCAGATAAGTCGCTGAAGGTGGCGGAGATTGCGGGACTTGTGGGATATGACAGTCCCAGCAAATTCGCATCCGCATTTCATCAGACAATGGGGAAAACGCCGTTGGAATATCGAAAATCAATTATCTGATTGGAATAAAAAAGGCCGTGTGGAGCGGAAAGAAAAATTGAATTGTGATAGCATTAAGGATGGTTAGCGAAGATTAACCATCCTTTTTTCTTGCTGGCTAAATTGATCGAGAGAGGTGAATTGATATGAAGCAGCAAAAAGAGCATTGGGTCAAAACGCTTTTCTCTTTTGCAGGTCCCTGCAAGGGGAAAATGACCCTCTCGGTTTTGTGTGCCATTTTAAGTGTTGCCGAAGGCTTTGTTCCGTTTTGGGCGGTGTATGAAATCCTGCTCCTGTTTATTAACCGGACCGCTACTTTGAACAACATTATGCTCTGGTGTTTAGTGGGAGTAGGCGGATACCTGATCCGTGTCATCTGCTTTGGCATTTCCACAATTTTGGCACATATCTCCGCTTACACGATACTGGAAGGTATCCGCCTGAAAATCGCAAACCGTCTGATGAGGGCGCCCCTTGGCGAAGTAATGGGACGAAGGATCGGTTACTTGAAGAATATTATCATGGACAAGGTGGAGGATTTGGAGCCGCCTTTGGCTCACATGATCCCGGAGCTGACATCGAACCTGCTCCTTCCGGTTGCTATTTTTATCTGGTTGCTGGCGATTGACTGGCGTTTGGGCCTTGCAGTTCTGATTGCTCCGGTTCTGGCTATGATCCCCATGTTCTTTCTCATGCGGAACTATAACAGCCAGTACGCAGCTTATATGGAGGCAAACAATCATGTAAACAATGTCATTATTGAGTATGTGGAAGGCATTGAGGTTGTTAAGGCGTTCAATCAAAGCACCAGTTCCTATGAGAAGTTCGTGGGAGCGGTAAAGTCCTTTAAGGACTTTACCCTGGCATGGTTCAAGAGTACCTGGAAAACAATGAACCTGATGATGGCGATCATGCCCACCACCCTGTTGGGGGTACTTCCCATTGGTTTGCTGTTGACGCAGAGCAGGAGTATCACGCCTGCTGAATTGGCGATGGGAATTATTCTCTCGCTGAGTATTGTCGGCCCGCTGATGAAGGCTACTACTTTTATCAACGAGGCAAAGTCAATGGAATATGCAGTAGAAGCCGCAAATGAACTTCTGAACCTGCCCGTATTGCCAGACTCTGGCAAAATTGTTCCGATCAGGCACACAGATATTGTTTTACAGGATGTATCTTTCTCCTATGATGGCACCGGGCAAAACGAAGTGCTGCATGACATCAGCCTGAAAATGCCGCAGGGAAGTTTTACAGCCCTGGTTGGGCCATCCGGTGGCGGCAAGTCCACCGTTGCCCGGCTGATTGCCCGATTTTGGGATGTGACCGGCGGTAGCATCTCCATCGACGGCACGAATATCAAGGAACTTTCCATCCGGCAGCTTTCCGAATTGGTCAGTTTCGTGACACAGGACAATTTCCTGTTTAACTGCTCTCTCAAAGAGAACATCCGCCTGGGTAATCCAAATGCTACGGATGAGGAAGTATATGCCGCCGCAAAAGCGGCCTGCTGTGATGATTTCATTGTTCGACTGGAAAAAGGATATGATACCCCGGCCGGTGATGCTGGCAAGCGGCTCTCCGGCGGAGAAAAGCAACGAATTGCTATTGCGAGAGCAATCCTGAAAAATGCGCCTATTGTGATTTTGGACGAGGCAACTGCCTTCACTGACCCGCAGAATGAAGATAAAATCCAGAAATCCATCATGGCCCTTTCCAAAGGAAAGACCCTGCTGGTGATTGCACACCGTCTGTCTACCATTCAAAACGCAGATCAGATTGTCGTTTTGAAGAAAGGACAGATTGTTGATTGCGGAAAGCAGGAGGAACTCCTGGAACGCTGCCCGCTTTATGCGGATATGTGGCAGGCTCATATTGGTGCAAAGAACTGGTCTGTGGGCGAGAAAAAGGAGGTGGCTGTCAATGTTTAAGTCAATGAAACGCATTATCCGGTGGGCTGGTAAATATAAAGGCCGCCTCTATCTTGGTTCTGTGTGTTCCTTTTTCAGCAGTTTGTCTACTGCTATTCCTACAATGGCAGCCGCGTTCGCACTGGATAAAGCGATCCAGGCATACTGGACGAATACTGCGATTGATACTGTTTTAATCTGGCAAATGCTGGGGATCATTATTGGCTCGATTGCATTGAACTTCCTGCTTTCTTATCTCCGGGCAGTATTGCAGGAGAGCATTGGATATGAAGTGGCCGCCGGACAGCGTATTCATCTGGGTGATGTACTGAAACGGGTTCCCCTTGGGTACTTTTCGCAGAACAGTGTCGGTGACATTCTGGCAGGTGTTACCACGGAATTGTCTACTTTGGAATTGCAAGGTATGAAAATGGTGGATGTCATCATCAATGGATACGCAAAGTTTATTGCCATCGTTTTGTGCCTGATCTTCTTCAGCCCCATTGCTGCGGTTATTTCCATTGTCGGCGCTATTCTTTCGGCTCTGGCTTTGCAGGGGATCAGCAGACACAGTGAGAAAACTGCTGCAACAACCCATAAAGCAATGGAAGATATGTCCAGTGCAGCGATTGAATACATCCGGGGACTCTCCATTGTGAAGTCCTTTGGACAGGAAGGCGCCTCTATTGAGAACTTTCGCAATTCCAGCAAAAATCTGAAAGATATTCATATCAAAGTGGAGAAAGGGTTTACTCCCTTTAACTGTCTGCATCTGTTCGCCTTAAAACTGGCTTCGATGGGAATTGTCTTTATTTGTGCATGGCAGGCGTTGCAGGGACAAATGAGTATGACATTCTTCCTGATGTTTGTCCTGTTCTCTTTTGTGATGTTCGGCAGCGTGGAGAATATCAATGACGCGGCCCATATGCTTGGAGTTGTAGACTCTGCCATGAATAAGTTGGAAGCGTTGGAGAATGTAAACTATATCGACCAGGACGGTACCGATATAAAACCGGCATCCTATGATATTGAGTTTAGGGATGTTTCTTTCGGATATGACAGCCGGATTGTTCTGCATGACTTGAACTTCAAAATTCCGCAGAATACCACAACGGCCATTGTAGGGCCATCTGGCAGCGGAAAATCTACGCTGTGTAACCTGATTGCCCGTTTTTACGATGTGGGCAGCGGAACGATTACCATTGGTGGAACGGATATTCGCAGATTTACCTGCGATAGTCTGCTTAAAAATATCAGTATGGTTTTTCAGAATGTCTATTTGTTCCGGGATACCATCAAGAATAACATTAAATTCGGCAGCCCGGACGCTACGGATGAGCAGATCATCGAAGCCGCAAAAGCCGCCCGCTGTCATGACTTTATAATGGCTTTGCCGGACGGATATGACACGGTGATTGGTGAAGGGGGGTCTTCGCTTTCCGGCGGTGAAAAGCAAAGAATTTCTATCGCCAGGGCGATGCTCAAGGATGCTCCCATTGTTATCTTGGATGAGGCGACAGCAAGCATCGACCCGGAGAATGAGCATCTGATCCAGGAAGCTATTTCTGCCCTGACACATGGCAAGACCATTATTACGATTGCTCATCGCCTGGCCACGATTGAGAACGCCGACCAGATCCTTGTGATTGATGGCGGGACTGTGGCTCAGAGAGGTACACATAAGGAACTGCTACAACAGGAAGGTACTTATAAAAAGTTTATCCAAATCCGCGAACAAGCCGAGGGCTGGCGGATACAATAAAGGCGGTGGTATATGAAACTTCACAAATCTGGAGAGGATTATCTGGAAGCTGTCTTTGTTCTGCAGAAGAAAAAAGGAATGGTTCGCTCTGTTGATGTGGCGCAGCATATGGGTGTGAAAAAGCCCAGTGTGTGTAATGCTGTGTCAATTTTGGAGCAAGGCGGTTTCTTGGTTAAGGATGAAGACCATTTCCTTCAGTTAACTGAGAAGGGTTGTAAGACGGCTGAGGCTATCTATGAACGGCACTGCTATTTTAAAAACTGGCTGATCGAGGCAGGTGTGGAGGATGCCACAGCTGAACAGGAAGCCTGCAGGATTGAGCATGACATCAGTGAGCAGAGCTTCCAGAAACTGAAGAAATGGAAGGAGCTGGGACATTCTGAGGAAACAAATGGTGATTGAATTTTCGCACCGGATAGGTTATTATCGGTAACTGACAAATGACACTGTTTGGAGTGCTTCTGGAGCATTCTATTGTTAAGAAATTATATAAATAGAAGCGAAACTGTAACTTTGTATAAGATAACAGTTTCGCTTTTTTACTACGTTTTATGGATTTTCGCTGTTTTACGGTATTCAAGGGGAAGCAATCCAGTACTTTTTCTAAAAAGTTCTGCAAATCTGCTGGAAGTAGAATATCCCACGGATTGGGCGATTTGGCCTATAGAAAGATCTGTATAAGCCAGTAGATATTCCGCTTGACTCATTCTCCGTTGCTGGACGTACTCTGTGATTGTGCAGTCGTAATATTTTTTAAAACTACTTTTTAGCTTTGTAGCTCCCATACAAGCAATCGGTGTTAATCGCTCCAACGGAGTATCAGAAGCATAATGATCGCTCAAATAAGAGGCAACTGTCTGAATGCTTTCTATATCTTGCTGCGAAAGTTTGTAAGCTTTTTTTTCAGGATGTTTCTTCTGGTATTCAACAACCATTGAAACAGCTTCTGCAACTTTGCCCTCATAAAAAAGTTTTGCGGCAATTCCTTCCCCACGATAGTTCTTAATCTCTGTGAGTAGCTGTGACATCTCTGGAAAATTTGATGTCTGGTCAATCTTACGAAAAGCTTCGACAGGATTAATCTGTTCTTCTGGGTACTGCTTTTTTAAATAATCTTCATAATATGCCGGTGCAATTTCAATCCCGATTGAACGGATCGGAATGTTCTTGTGGATCAATGCTTTATAGGGCGTGTAGCCTCCAATAAAAGTTTTGATACAACCAGCAGAGAGTCTGCGGTATGGAGCTAGTTCTTCACCGGAAATAGAGTCATAACGTGTAATGCTCAAACATTCAGGCAAAGAAAATTCTATCATAAAATCCTCATGGAATGAAAAGTTGTGTATCTTAATGTCGTAAAGGTCTTTTTGTCCATAAGTCCAGTAGGTGCCTTCTCCAACTTCGGAAGAAAGTTTCCAACAGGCACCTAACGCCCCATATTGCTGGTTGTTCGGATCACGGATAAACCCATGTTCAATCAACAGAGGTGCATAAACCTGGTTGATAATTTCAGACATAAAAACGGACCGCCTCCTTTATGCAACGATTGGACGAACTTTTGAAAGGAACAGACGAACATCGCCGGAACCTATTGCGTGTTGTTCGATGCAAGCGTACTGTATTAGATGACGGTTAGCAACATCTAACTAAAGAATATCACAAAGCACTTGTCGAGTCAAGACAACAAAAGGTAGGAGGATCAAAATGAGTAATCAAGCAAATTCTATGAATAAGGGTCTGACGGTGAAAGATCTGGTAACGACAGGCATTTTTACTGCGCTGGTATTTGTATTTGTTTTAGTGGGAGGTATGTTTTTTGCGCCTAACCCAGTGCTTACATTTTTTATGCCAGCCGGAAGCGGATTATTGACCGGACCAGTCTTTTTGCTGATGATCGCAAAGGTTCATAAACGGTGGAGCCTATCCATCATGGGCGTTGTGATCTGCATTATCTGGTTCGTTACGGGTATGCACTGGGCCTTTGCGCTGGGCTATCTGATTATGGCGGTGGTCGCCGATTTTGTTGCCGGTGCGGGACAGTACAAGAGCAAAAAATTGAAC